>Ga0116229_10000757_pt1 | contig 46366 bp, 37 predicted proteins | sample S1TSphgellanicum_3_FD_87313 | JGI IMG/M metagenome (GOLD analysis project Ga0116229, IMG submission 87313) | Host-associated microbial communities from peat moss isolated from Minnesota, USA - S1T2_Fc - Sphagnum magellanicum MG | ecosystem: Host-associated > Plants > Peat moss > Unclassified... | reverse complement strand
TTTAGGGTTTAGGGTTTAGGAACCTTCAATAGAGAGATTCATGAAGCAATCTGTCTTTATCAGATGATGTTTTTAGAGACACTGAAAATTCTCTCTCTGTTGCTGCTGCCATTGCTACAGGACTTTGAAGCAGGCAGTACTGATCCACTTGATCGAATGACAACGAAGCAGGTGGTGAAGATCTTAACTGAGTCATTCTTAAACTCTGAGTTCCATGACAATGCTCTTGCCCACGTGCTTGAAATCAATCAGATTGTAAGTGCTCAAAACATCATAAAACTTCTAGATCTAAATTGCAGTGGATTTTTGCAGCCAAAACTGTACAGATTTGTGACAGATCTAGAGCTGTGCTCAAGATGTGGTATTAGGCTTTACAGTTTAGGGGTTAACTGCCTCATGTGTATCATGCTTTCTTTGAAGTCTCATTAACCAAGCAGAATATTTCAGTTAGTGTACAAGATGTACTTATGGTGTAGGGTTTAAGATGAGTCTCCAACACTTGGGTGCTGTTGTAAATCTCCTATCAGGAAGGCTCAAATCTAGAGTCAAGTGCGAGCAAAGCGAGCTTCTTCTGGCAGTCTTTCATTCTCACACAAAGATCATTTGTGAACATGTCAAGAGATATTGGATACTATTGGCTATGTCTTGTGGTATACATCTTTCTCACTCTTTGCATCGGCACAATCTATTTCAAAGTTGGCACAAGCTCCACATCCATCATGGTGAGTAAATGTTTTCCCCCCCAGCATCTTTCTGAATCACATGGATCATGTTTGATGAAAATCCCATTTTTTTGTGTGTTCATTATTGAAAGGAAGTTCTCCTGCTGCTGACTGAACAGGATATCTATCTACTGTCCATCACCAAGAAACTTAAAATCCTGAATGCTGAACCCTGAACTCTGTTGTTAGCTACATTGGAAGCAAGCAATGTGATGTGCATGAAGTTAGTGCCCTTTTGCGATTGTGGTCAAGGTGGTGTTCAAGATGGTGTTCTCTTTGAATGCTTGACTGCACTGAACTTAGCTCTAACATTACATGTGATGTGACTCGTGAATGTAGGGGAGGGCAGGATGTATGTCTTACATTGCTGGATTTCTTACATTCATGTCCATTGGTGGCTTCCCTTCCTTTGTGGAGGACATGAAGGTGCAACTGTTGTCTCAGCACTTGTAATCAACCCAGAGCTTGTTCAGGTTCTGCTGCAATTTTTTGCACAGCTTTTTCCTAGCAGGGTCTAGGGTTGAGGGTTTATCAAAATGCTCTACTATAGGTTTGTGAACAGTTTTGTAAATATAGTGTCAAGTTTAGAAGGAAATTTTTTCATTCTTGCTAAAAAGAACACTTGAGCATTGCATGTGGGAATTACAGGTGTTCTCTCATGAGAGGTTAAATGGGCACTATGGAGTGGCAGCATTTGTGATTGGCAATTCGCTTTCATCAATGCCATTCCTATTTCTGATCTCATGGGTATCTGGATCAATATGTTACTTCATGGTGGATTTGCATTCGGGGTGAGACCATTTTGCGTACTTTGTGCTCATGCTGTTTGCGTGTGTTGCATGTGTGGAGAGCCTAATGATGGTTGTTGCTAGTATTGTTCCCAACTTTTTGATGGGTATAATCACAGGTGCTGGAATTCAGGTAAGATGACCCATTCCCAGTAGAACATCAATTTGCAAGTTTTTCTTAGAAATTGTAGATTTTTGGAAATGCTCTCACCTTCCATGACATATATATGCACACTAGACTTTAATACACAAAGGTAAGGAACCCTAATTAGTTCTGCTAGTCTTTGGTACAGGGCATATTTCTACTGGTTGCAGGATTCTTCCGATTGTGACTGGATTTACTGAAACCTGTGTGGCGCTACCCAATGTCATATATAAGTTTCCACACATATGCTCTTCAGGTTGATCATCCTTCACTTAAACCCATTCATAATTGTATATTTCGTATGTGAAACGGATCCCATGAGGAAATCATATAATTATATTTGAAGTCAATAAATGGAAAGTTTTGGAACAAATATTCTAAATGAACCTCACAGCCATATCTTGGTAAATGCCAAATACCCAGTTGTGGGTGGGGATGTCGGTTTGTTGGGGGTGGGGGCGGACTTGTGCAGGGCATGTATCAAAATGACTTCCTGGGCCTGACCTTCCAGAACTCAATCATGAATGGAAAACCTGTTGGGCCTCCTATCACAGGTCTCTATATAGTGCAGAATCTGTATGAGATTCAGACAAGCTGGAGCAAGTGGATAGATTTGGCAATTGTCTTCGGTATGGTCATAGGCTACAGAATCACGTTTTTCCTCATGATCAAGTTCAAGGAAAGAGTGAAGTCCGTGTTGCATTCTCTCATTTCCAGATGCAGAAACTGGAGCTGTACTGGCGGAATTAGTTGCAACAACACGTGTAAGAGAAGTTGTTCACCCTTACAGAACCCAGTGCCACCTGTTGCTTTGGCCAGGCCATCCCCTCTTAATGATACAGTTCCATTGCGATACTTCAGTGACAGAATGAACATCGATATTGCAGATCATCAGACTCATGAAAGCTGTGTCAAGTGCAGCTCATGTCAAGTGCACCCTAAAGAAAATGGTGCTGCCCTCCAATGTGCATCATAGAGAAACAAGGTATATCCTCCTAGGCAACGATCTTTTAGACCTGTAATCTTTTTATGTACCTAAACAAGGCGTTTGTACTGCTGTTTGTACACTACTATCAAGAGCTCAGATCTGTGTTGCACATTGACAGTTAGAGAGCTGCTTACTTAGTCCAGCAGATAATCTTCTAATGGGTTGTCCTAATTTCTCCATCTCCGACTTGTAAGTACCATAATTTTGTGGCTGAATCTTTGCCATTCTAGTATCATTTACAAGTGAACAAAAAACAAATTTCCATCTGCCATCCTTCCATTTTCACCCATGCTTTCCACACATGTGGCTCCATCATCGTTGATGCCAAACTATGGACTATTCCATGGTGAACTTCCAATTTGCATGGATTCCTTATGATAAATAGGCAATGATTTTTTGATTGGAAATCAAGCTAAAACACCAATTCAGTTTCATAAAAAGTGTAAAATGCACAAAATTGTATCTGATGAAAAAATAGGCGCAAGTTTTTGAACAAGATAAAATGGTTAGATGCGCAGTGTAATATATTCAATTAGAGAAATTTATTGGTATAGTAGATTATAGTGCAAGGAACAACTCACATGAAAGTAGACATATTTCTCTCACAACTTCTATTGCTGAAACTACTACAATAGGTACTACTGCTTTGACCTCTATATAATCTTCTAGTGTCGTCTTATGTTGCCCAAAGTAAAAGCTTGAAGTTTCAATTTTCATGTCTTATTATGATAGACACATCAATAAGAGACTTCATGCTTGCTTCAAAATAAGGGGGTGCCCAACAAAGTTACATTTCATGGAAACCACAATTCAAGTTTTTGTTACAAGATTCTTGTGAAATAACGTCATAAGGGTTTCACCGATATGCGAGTGTATGACTCAACATTGAACTCTATATATCTATGTGTATGCTATGGTGATGCAATCATCATATAACATCCTTATCACTATTATTCCCATCATTCCTAATACAATGGCAGGGGCACAAACTGTTGTAGGACATAGGTAGCAAGAGAGACACTCCAAAATGACTTACATTTCATATATTGGGTCACTCATCTTAAAAGGAATGTTCACTAAGGGAGAGAGACACTATGGAACAATGATATTATTAGGTTTTCATTGGGCCCCCACATTTTGACGAATGTTTAGGGTTTAGGGTTTAGGGTTTTCATTGGGCTCCCTCCCACATGTTCCTTACTATGTGAAATGGTAATGTGGTTTGTCTTTTTTGGGGGAGCTTCATGGAACATTTTCTATTTTATTAGTTGTTAGTTTGAACCAGTGTTGGGTGGGTATAGTTTGTCTTTGGAACATTTTAGTTTCACTTGGACACTTGGACAGTGGATAGTCAACTTACCATGCAAGCTTCTTTTTTGGAGTGATGGGTCAATCAAATTGGTTCATTGCAAAAGAGAAAATTGAACTTGGGAGGCACCTCATCTAATTAAATGCAAAAGCACAATAATATAGCCTTGATATTAAACTGGTATTACCAACAAGTCCCTACCAGACAAGACTGGTTTGCTTCAGGTCATATCAGTGTGTTCTGGACTTTGTGCTGGATGGAGCTTTGCATCAATGGTTCCCAATTCCAAAGGATCGGTTGATTCTTGAGCTTTTTGGGAACCAATTGGTAGTCAATTTTGTTGTTGTTGTTGCTGCTGCTGCTGCTGTTGTTGTTGTGAGCATCAGATTTGAAGATTTTTGGAACCAATCTTTTGAAGAATTGAGCTTCGAGGATGAGGGAGGAAGATATTGCAGTGTCTTTTGATGGAGTGCATCAAAGAAGGCCTGTTAGTGGGGGGAATGTTCCAGCAGCAGGAGGCGGAGGAAGAGGTCCTGCCGGTCTCCCTTTCATGTCTTTTGATTACGGGCCTGCAGCACATGTTCCTCCTCCCACAATTGGAGGTGGCTATGGCGCTGGCAGTAGTGGCGGTGGCGGCGGTTTTGGAGCTTTCGAAGATGATGCTCCCCTTTTGGATGGTACGTGAAGAAGAATCATCATCCTCCTCCATGTTCCTGTCCCTTTGTCTGTGGTTATACTTATTTCTGAGGTTTAGGGTTTTGATTGCAACACCCTAAAACACAACACACACTCCAGAAATCCTTGGAGACTTCTACAGCTCTATCTTCTTCGCTGCAAATCACAATTCAGAAAACGTTAGAGAAGTGCTGCAGTTCTATCTTTCTCACCTTCTTCTGCTGCAAAACAAAACTCTTTGTTTTATTCTGCACTGGGATTATTAGCTAGGGGAACATTGTTTGTAGTAGCAGTGGCGGTGATGAATCTGGAGGAAAAAAAAGAAGTGTCGCCTTGCAAGGACTTAAAACCAGCATGAATCTCGTCATTCTAGAGATGAACATCATGATCAATTTGGACCCAGATGCATGAGAAAAACTGCTGTTTGAAGAAGATAAGCAAGGAGCTCAATATGGCTGAACTCCTCTTCGATTGTCTCTTGGGAATTCTTCGAGCTTAGACAATATTAGGGTTTTGTGTTGCTGTGTCTTCTTGGAGTGTCCATATCAAAATCTGAGCTTGCTTTGTTGCCTGCCTGCCTTCCTTGTCTCTCAGCATGGCTATTGTTATGTTGGCATGGCAGAACTTGGTATCAACTTCACTCAGATTTCTCGGAAGATGCTCACAGTTGTAAATCCATTTCGGAGAGTCCTGCATTTGCACGAGGATGCAGATCTTGCTGGCCCCTTCATCTTCTGCATACTGTTTGGAGTATGTCAACTTCTTGCAGGCAAATTGCATTTTGGAGTGATTCTAGGTTGGACATCACTGGCATCATTGTATGTGTACATGGTGTTGAATTTACTTGGCGGCAGATATGGCAGCCTGGATTTATACCATTGTGGCAGCCTTGTGGGATACTCTCTTCTGCCAATGGTTATCTTCTCTTTGCTATCGATCTTTGTCCCGGGCAGGTAAACTTCCTCATCAATGTTTCTGAACCTTTCAAGTTTGTGTTGCTGTGAATAGGAAGCAAGTAGCTTTTCTTGGTATACCAGATTTTGAGGAAACCAAGCAATGCAGGTTTTGAGATATTTTACTAATTTATGCCTCTCTCTATGCAGGGGGGTTCTTGAGTTCATACTAGCAGTCTTGACGGTGATCTGGTGCACGAGATCGTGCACCACTTTGATGATAGATCTTGTGCCTCACGCTGAAGAACACAGATCCTTAATTGCCTACCCTTGTGGTTTGATTTATACTGCCTTCTGTCTCCTAGTAATTTTCTAAAGACTTGACTTTACAACAGTTCATGATCCTTTGTGTACATAGTCATGACAACAATAGCAACAACAAAATATCAGCATTATCAGCATCTTTGCTACATCCTCTGTACTGTCCTAACTGTACATGTCACACAGCAATTTACGTGCCAGCTGTTCCAAAGACTTGTAGGTCTGATAGATACACAAGATTTGTACAGGATTGGAAAACAAAAATACAAAATCCAAAGCTGTGCAATCAACTGTCTTCAGTTCCATGGTTTCTTTTATTTGTTGTGGACTTAAGATGCATTGCAATCTGATGATCCATGAATTTTCTGGTCTGATAGACACACAAGATTTTTACAGGATCGCAAAACAAAAATACAAAATCCAAAGCTGGGCAAACAACTGTTTTCAGTTCCATGGTTTCTTTTATTTGTTGTGGACTTAAGATGCATTGCAATCTGAGGATCCATGAATTTTCCAGAAGCCCCATGTGAATTGCAATAGGAAGATGCAAGCATCTGATTACTTGATCATCTACTTGCTACCAGTTTGATGTTTGCTTTCCATACTGAGCACAACCAAATTGACTCAGGCCATTGATCTGGAGTTTCATACAGCAGAAATATCTGATGCTTCTTTCCTGCTAAATAGAGGTTCAAGTGGGAAGTCAGCCCTACGTTGAAGCCTGCAAAGACACAGAGAGGCAAATGTCTCAGCTCAGCTTCATCTTCAAAAGATTCCTATCAAAGGTGCAAAACCAAATCACAAACTTATTCGAGTGTACGGCATTTACCAGTTTTGTTCTGCCCACTTACAGTCCTTTGTCTCCACAACATGGACACTGTAGGCTTGCCGTGACTTTGGTGATGTATTCTCAAAGCTGCAAATAAAAAATCTGATTAAGTAAGAGGGAAACAAAAAGACTCTAATTACAGTATTATCCATCTTTGCACAGAACAAATTTCCAAGAGCAAAATCTGACTGTTATAATTCCAGGATCAAACAAACAATGAGTGATGTGAGGTGATCAGATCTTGATGTGCACCTCTGATGGACCAGGTTCCCATGAAGAAGGACAAGAGATCCTGCCTTCACTTCCACAGGTACGAATGCATTCTTATCATATGTGCCAGGTTCATTGTCAAATCTAACTCCACTGCCGTCCTTAAAAAATCTCCTTGCCAATCCCACTGCCAAATTTCCTGGCCAGTTAGTTCTGCCCTGAGAAACGAAACCAATCATGTGACAAAATTCAATTCCTCCCTGGAATTATATCATCACCTATGCAGAGAATTTATGAACATGTCATTTTAATGCAATTTTCAGGTGAGGAAAGCAGGTTAAGACATTTATGTGATTTTGGTAGAACCCAGAGACAGCCATTCTCGACTGTTGCATCCTCCAATGCCACCCACAGCCCTACACATGAGAGTGGTTCTGAATATAGGAATGTGTTGTCCTGATGTGGCACCACCTCCCCACCTATCCCTGGTTGCTGTTCTCAAACCCACAAAAAGTCCCACTTCAGACCTGTAAACCTGTACCTCCATATTTTTTCATAACACTAGTGATGACATACTTGCAGTCAAACTGCTTAACTTCAACATTATTAACTATGAAAAATTTGCACTTTAGACTTCTCTTCTGCATTGTGAACCTGTAACTCCATATTTTACACAATACCAGTGACAACATAGCTGTAATCAAACTGCCAAGCTTTTGACATTGTCAACTACAACAGTGGGAAGACTATTATGAGACTCAGAGAATATCCTGCCTTCATCTGTGCAACTGCTGATGCAAATATGAGAGAGGAAAGATGGGCATTGACTTTGGCCTACCTTGAAAATGTACATGGACTGGATTGGAGCAGGCCTCTTGTAGTTCAGTGATGAAACCACAGCCACTACTTTGTCTGACCTAGAAAAGCTTCGAAAATCTGGGTCCAAATCATGAAGTGCTGCAACCACCCAAAGAGACCAGTTTCCACAGTCAATAGTGCTTTGCCTATCTATCAGCTTAATAAATTCAGTGGCAGAACTGGACATCTGTTGCAGACAATACTAGATGTGTGAGCGAGAGCATTATTGATAGGAGAGTCTGTGGCATGATGTACCATGACCAACTTTGTTGATTGATAGTTCCTTTGGCTGCTTCAAACGTCCTTCACCATCATGCGCTTTTTCTGAACTCCCCAACCCAACCCAAAAGGGCATTTGGAAAAAGAAACCCACTAGAAACAAACAAAGTGGAGCTGACAAGACTGCAGAAAATTCAAAGGTGGTGGCAGCGGCAGCAGCATTCAAATGCTTTCTCTGAAATCCCCAACTCAACCCAACAAAGGATTTGCAAAGAAACTGACTAAAAACAAACAAAGTGGAGCTGACAAGACTGCAGAAAATTCAAAGGTGGTCGCAGCATCAGCAGTACTGCTTAAATACTTTTGAATCAGCTAGGATCATTCACATAAAAAAGGACAGCCTTGCAAAACAGTCCCATTTTCCTTACCTTCAAAGAAAAATGAGATGTTACTTGCACTGTCATCGAAGTATTTGTCCATGTACTTCTTCTGCAAAACCCACAAGTTGATACTTCATTGTCACATATGAACACATCATTCTCATTTGTAAGGAAAGGGGATCCATCCAGCAAGAAACTCTCAAATCTCTTGCAAAATTCATGTCTGAGAGACTATGACAATCTTTTGATTCTTTTTTCCAAATCACCCACAGAAGCCTGTTCTTGATGCTTCGCTCAGTTCTACAGCAGGCCAAAGAATCTGCTTTGCTTTGTTTGAGATTGCATGACTGGTAAAAACAAAACACAAAAAAACACTGGAGTGTTGTGGATTGAGAATGCTTTGAGCGACTTGCCTGTGTTTTTCTTTTGCCAAAATTTGGCAGAAAGCAAGTATCATCTCTCTACACAAAGAAGGGAATTTCGGTATCCCTTTGCCTTCATTTCAAGACAAACAAGTAGCAAATTGCAAAAGGGGCAGAGAAGCAGTGATCCATCCATGCATCCTCCTCCGGGAAGAAGGAGAGGCTACCTGATTCTTTGTGGAGAAGATAGAGATGGTGGCAGGATCAAAGGCTTCCACAAGCTGCTCCATGCGACTGATCAGCGTGGTGCATTCCTCGTCGCTTGCAAAGTCTGGGACTATCAGATAACCTGCACAAAACAACATACATGCGTGCACTCATAAGCATCGCTCTCTTACAGATTCTTGTCGTCGTCGTCGTCGTCTCGACCCTCCTCATGACAGACAGAAGAGGTTCACAACTCTGAAGAAGAAGAGGAAGAGGAAGAATTGTTGGTGTCGAACTCTCAAACCTCTCTCACCTTCCGATTCGAAGAAAGACTTTTGCTCCTCAGAGAGACCCTCCTGGGCGCCCATTCTGTTCTGATTTACAGCGAGACTTGTTCGTTTCCGGAGAGAATCTCAGCAACACTGCAGCAGCAGCAGCAGCAGCGAACAGATGCGAAATAGACCGCAGAATCAGCAAAAGCACTACTGTGATGATCCTCCTATTATTATGCGCAACACGGGCCCCTCTCTCTGTGCTGCTGCTGCTCTTCGTCACCTGTGTTTGCGTGATCACGCAAAGCAAAGCAACATCAACAGCAACCGTGATTATTTATCTTCGTGCTTTCTCTTGGCGTTGCAACAAGACTTCCAGGCGTCACAGATTTTGTGAGACGAAGAAGATGGCGGTTCTAGAGCGCGGCAGCGGACGATGCTTCTTCTTTCATTCAGGTCATCATCGTTTTGCAAACCCTGCGTTTGTTGCACTACTACTTGTACTGGTGAGACAGAGAAGAAGATATATATACATACATCATCTCCTGTGCTGATTCTCTGGAGAACTCATATCTTTTAGTGTGGAGGAGATTGCTTTTCTTAGCCATGCATGACGTTAGCATCATTTTCTTCTCATAATAGTTTTAGATTAGTCTCCACCTAATCTCGCTGAAGACGGCGCCATTAGTCTCCACCTAATTGCTGAAGAGTGAAGACCCAGTGTGCGAGTGGCAAGGCGGTTCTGCAGGCGTGGCGTGATGGTAATACACAGCAGGTGGATTGCGTACACCTCCTGTTTCTTCCCAATGAACAGGATTCACGTTTCTGTATCTTCAATGTTGCGTCACAGAGACAGACAGAGACAGACAGAGACAGAGAGCTTTTTGCCTTCGGATTGTGTGAAGGATTCCGGATTGTGCAAGCGATTTGGATTGCAACGGGATCCAAGTTTCTGCTGTATCTTCAATGTTTTCTCTGAGAGAGGGAGAGACACAACAGAGAGCTCTGACTTTGGATTGTGAAGGATTCCGGATTGTGCAAGCGATTTGAATAGGATCCAAGATTCTGCTATATCTTGAATGTTTCCTGAAGAAGTGCATCTTGTTGTTGTTGTTCTTGTTGCGAGGGAAGGATAAGAGAAGGATAGATGTGAAGCCGCCACTGTTGTTGTCGTCTTCAAGCTCTCGGTAAGCTTCAGGGTGTTGGCAGTCAGAATTGAGGAACTGATTGAGTTTGTTTTGATTCTTTCAAGTATCGAAGCTTTACAAAGATTGCCGAGTCATGCGAGGGAGGAGGAAGTGAGCAATCAAAGCTGTGTCGGTTACAAGCAAGAAAAACAAAGCGAAGGTGATCCGATTCCGAACAGCATCTAGCTAGCTCCAAAGGCTTGAAGAAATAGAACTAGTATTCTTAGTCGTCCCGGTGGCACACACACACATTTTGCATTGTTCTTGTTCTTCTTGATGGGAAGCTCGTCTGGAGCGCGTCGGGTTTCCGCGTCGTTGCTATGTAGATGGAACTACTACAGTATGCATTCCAGACTCAGATACTCAAGTTCTACAGAAAGCGCGACAGCAAATTGTCAGCAGGAGACAGCATTGAGGAGCAGCTGCTTCCGCGGCAAACAAAATAGCGAGAAGCAGCAGCCAACTGCTGCCAAAATCAGGTCAACTTCAGTGGGAAGAAGCTTCACTTCATGGGGCCTTGCAGGAGCTTGGCATGTGGGGAAGAACTTGAGGCAAGCTCAAGGATATGCATCAGAGAGTGGCAACAGCAAACAAGAAGAAGAAGCAGAAGCAAGAGAGGTAATGGAGTATGATGTGGTGATTGTAGGAGCAGGTCCTGCAGGGCTAGCAGCAGCCATCAGGTTGAAACAACTGTGTCAAGAGAAGGGCACAGAGCTCTCAGTGTGTGTGCTTGAAAAAGCTTCTGAAGTTGGTTAGCACCTCCCCTTTCCTCTGAACTGACCTTTGAAGAGATGTTCTCACACCATTGCATGCTCCATTGTTTGTGAGGGCTAGACGAGAGCTCTGTCTGGAACTTCTGTTTTTTTTGAGTGTGGCAGGTGCACACATACTGTCTGGGAATGTGTTTGAACCACGAGCACTCAATGAGCTTATCCCTGATTGGAAAGAGCAAAATGTAAGCTCAGTTTGCAAAGCTTCTGTCTCATTCTCCCTGCTGTTGCTCTCTAAATGCTGTCAATGAACCACTGAAACACATGCATCAATTCTAGCTGGATTTCTTTCTGTTGTTGGTTGGTTTCAACACTTTAATGTTGTTGTAGTGCTTCCTTGATGCATGAGGCTAGTTCTGGATCCTGAAGGGTAATGTTTTGGTCTGAGTACACAGGCGCCTTTGTGGGTGCCAGTAACAAAGGACAAGTTTTGGTTGCTTTCTGAGAAGCATGCATTCCCAGTTCCATCTCCCTTCAAAAATCAGGGCAATTTTGTCATCAGGTATGTGCCCATGCAACACTTGTACCATTCTGTTCAATGTTTTCTTTATATGTCTCCTCTCTAAGTATCAAACAGTGTCTCAAGCTTCTCTGAACAGCCTTCAAGCCTCAGAGGAGAAGACTTCGGGGGATGATGTGATGTTCAGTTTTGTTGGTTTCCTTCATTCCCAGTTGATGAAAGCACAGATTTCGGTGTTCTTATTGTACTTATTATATCCAAACAGCTTGAGTGAGCTTGTGCGGTGGCTGGGCACCAAGGCAGAGGAGCTTGGGGTTGAAATCTACCCAGGCTTTGCAGCAAGTGAGGTAAGAATCTCATCACACAATCAATTCTTTCCCTTGATGCTCTGTAGACAAAACCTTTGCAAACAAGGGATTTGTCATGTTTCTGACACTTATTTTTGTGAAGGTGCTTTATGAAGGTGAGAGAGTTGTAGGTGTTGCAACTAATGATATGGGCATTGCAAAAAGTGGATCCAGAAAACCAAATTTTCAACGGGGCATTGAGTTGAAAGGTATGTCAATTCTCTTTTGTAGGCCACAAAGGGCATTCAATGTTTCTGCAGCCAATATTTGGTGCTGATTGCTGGTCCATCTGTTTAAATGTATCCTGAAGCTAGGGTTAGGGTCCAAGGCTTATAGTAAGGTTTTGAGATTCTGAGTATGGCTGCTTCTAACATAACAGTATGTTTGTTGAACTGCAGGGCGTCTCACTCTCCTTGCTGAAGGCTGCAGAGGCTCTCTTTCTGAAGTGATTTCCTCTCTCATTTGTCTCAATCTTTGGATGTCTTTTGTACTGAGACAGGAACCTAAGTAAAGTATTTTGGAGGCTCTACACTTATACCCCTTGAATGAGCACTTATTATGGAACCTGCTTTTGGACAGACTGTCATTAAAAAGTTTCAGCTGCGGGAAGAAGCAGGTGCTCAACACCAAACGTATGCAATTGGTCTCAAGGAGGTTAGCCCTAAATTTCTGCATCTTGAATCCCCATTTCCTTTTGCACTTGTGAGGATCTCATGAGATGCAATGATCACTCTTCTTGAAAAAGGTGTAGCAGATTGGTATTTATGTGGGACATGAGCAGGTCAATCTCAAACAAATTGAAGATGGCTCAAACCCTGAATTCTGAACCTGTCTGGCTTACTGACAGGAGGCATTAAGTCTTGGGCTGCCAATTAGGGTGCAGGTATGGGAGGTTGAGGAGCACAAGCATCATCCGGGCTATGTTCTGCACACTGTGGGCTGGCCTCTGAATTTCAGTACTTACGGTGGCTCTTTCCTCTATCACATGGACAATCAGCAGGCAAGTCTTTGCTTCTGATGAAGAAACAATGCTGATGGAACTCTTAATGTCAAACTTTAGCAAGAAAATCTCAAGATGGCCATAATTTGGGTGCCTGATATGGCCAATGGATTGTGTTCTGGGTCCATTTTTTCTACAAGGCAGCACAAGATGGAATTGTGATCATCTGGAAGCACTCATGTGGGACTGGAGCATACAGGTGGCCATTGGACTGGTGGTAGCTCTTGACTATAAGAACCCATATATGAATCCATATGAGGAGTATCAGGTATTGAGTTTCTTGCAACCCTGATGGTCCATGTCACCACACTAAGTGCAAATTGTGTTTCCCAGTTTCAAGTTTTCTGTGCAATGGTTGCACCAAAAAACTACCTCATAAGTATGTTGTTCAACTTCTTTTTGGATCAGGGCTTGGAAATAGCTGGGATTGAAAAGAAAGTTGGTACTGAAGAACTTGTTGTCCCTGCTACTACAGAGGTTCAAGCAGCACCCATCAATAAGGCCACTCCTTGAGGGTGGAAAGGTGGTGCAATATGGTGCTCGCACATTGAATGAGGGTGGATTGCAGGTACAGCTTCTTATGCTACCACTTCATGACTCTCATGTTTTTCTTGGGACAATTCACTAGATTAGAGTGTGACTTGACAGGAGTCCTTGAAACTTTACACAATATTAGAGATGCCTTTACAGCAGTGATGTTTCTGGGAATGGTAGTCAATACCCAGGACAGTATTTCCTGGGGGAGCACTGATTGGATGCACAGCTGGCTTCGTGAATGTTCCCAAAATCAAAGGCTCCCACACTGCCATGAAGACAGGTTCATACTCCTCCCAAAATCCAGATTATTTTTGGGTTTGACTTTTTTTCAGATGATCAATCATCGGATAGATCAAATTGATCCACTGCAGAAGACTGAGAAGGTGGGTTGTGATGCAGGGATCCTAGCAGCAGAGGCAGCACATGAGGCACTGAGCAGTATGGAGAATCCAAACATGGATGCATACTGGGAAGCCCTGCAACACTCATGGGTGTGGCAAGAACTTTATTCTGTTCGGAACATCCGCCCGGTTTGTCCATCTGACCCTTCACGTTCCATTCAGAATCAAGCAGCATTTTGTATGGACTACTTCAATTGGCTCAGGGTTGAGGACTGGAAGAGATATAGGTCTACAGTTTTACAGTTTGTTGTCATCTTCAAGAATTTCACTGAAGACTTCAGTTCCTTTCTTCTAGTAACTGTTCAATGTGATGGTGCTTACAGTTCTTTCATCATGGATTGCTTCCGGGCCTTGTTCATGCAGGTTTGGACCAGTAAGGTCATCTTCCTTCTCTGAAGCTTGGAAACCAAAATATCTAATGGCAACCTTAGAAATATGGTTCTAAGCACAGAAGTAGAAGATTTTTTCCTTGACTTCTTGGTGTTTTATTTCCAGGTTTTAGGCTAGGAGGATATGCAGGAGTTGTGTCAAGCATGACTTTGATGTTTCTCTTTTGTTTTGTTGTGGGATTCAACAGTTATGTGATAAGGGGGAGGTTGCCATATACCTTAGCACATGGGCCACCAGATCATGAATGCACAGAGGTACAAAGGTGGTCACATAAGCACTTTCGATTCTCTTGCTTGCAAAACCAAAGCTGTACGGTTAGATAAGTAAGACACACCAGGTGTGAGCTCCAGGTTTGATATTCAGCTGTTTAGTGTGAGAATTCTTGTGCACTGTGCAGGCTGCAGAGAAACATAAGCCGATCCAATACCCCAAACCAGATGGTGTAATCACTTTTGATTTGCTGACTTCTCTTTACAGGTTTCTATTCTTTGTTCCAGATTCCTATTACTAGGTACCCTCTGGTTTCTTAGATTATGATAGGCTTCTTAATGGTCTTTAGAGGAGGTTATCCTTCAAAGTTTTCTTTTAAATTGGACCAGAGATTTGCTTGAGAAAGAAAGATTTATGTTTAACATTTCTGCCATCTTAATCTCCAAAGTGATTATTTCAGGGGCTTTTTAATCATGAGTCGGAGCTTTTCTAAGCCCACATTGTCCTCTGAATATCTTGCTCTTAAAAGTATCCATTTTTTTTCACTTTCTTTTCTTCCTTCTTTCTTGTTTGGGGTTTTCTTTTCCTTTTAATTTTCCTTTTCCTTTCTTTTCTCTGTCTTTTTGGGTTCCTGTTGGCCTTATCCTTCACTTTGAGGTTCTGTTGAGCTAGCAAACATCATGGCATGATGAGTTGCCAGTTACGACCAGTCTTGTGGGAGAAACTCAGCACATTGGTCTTTGTTCGACATTATCCCCATGCATTCTCAGGAGCCAATGAAGTCAGTGGGGATGCCGTGGTAGTTGATTTATACCATAGATGCTATGTTGAATGCAATTGAACATGTGTATGACCCTTGCTGTCATTCAATCTCCTACTTAGTTTTGTTTTTTGTCTTTTCTTAACTTTTCGGGTTGGGTTTTGTCTTTCTATGCTTCCTGATTGGTTGCTGTTATGTTTTGAGATTTGAAAATTTTATTATCTTTTTCTAGGTCACCTCTCAAGTCTTTTCAGGTTGATGTAGATTTTAAATGTGGAGGGATTCATACTACTTGTTGAGGTATCTGAGAGCTCTTGAGAGTAACTCTCTTATGTGTCATTAGAAGCTCCTTAGGAACTTTTTCTTTTAGCATCTATCCTGTACAAGAATGTTTCATATTGATATTGATGTTAGAAGGACATTTCTGCTTTCATGGATGCAGGAGTAGTACCAACCATGAGCATGATCAACCACCACATTTACACCTTGTGGACAAGCATGTTCCAGAAACCATAAATCTACCCAAGTTCGCAGCACCGGAGTCACGATACTGCCCTGCTCGTGTTTATGAGTACACCCAAATTTCTCTCTTACTCACATTATGCCATATACATGGTTGGTTCATTTTGAGGAGTCTCTTATGAAGAGGTTGGGGTCTCTTGCTTTCAGGTACATAGCTAATGAAGACAACAAGCTCCAGCTCAACATCAATGCTCAAAATTGCCTCCACTGTAAGGTGAGATTGTCTCTTCATGTCCACGTGAAGTCTGCCAAATACTTGCTTTATATTGTCCAACCTTTCTCTCCACTGTACTTGATGTTTCTGTCTTCACTTGTGAACATGAAATGATCAAAGTCCATTACAAAGCAGTGACTAATTATGTCTTGTTTGTGATTGTTCAGGCTTGTGATATTAAAGATCCAAAACAAAACATAAAATGGACAGTTCCAGAGGGTGGTGGTGGCCCAGGTTACACCATAATGTAGTTTGCATTCTGATATCAAACAATAAAACAACCTGGATGATGTCAAAATGTTTGCTTTTTCTGGAAACATGGAAATCAGTGGATTCTTTGTTATCTATTGGAACTTTGATTTGTTCAGCTTAATGTTGGAGGTGCAGATACTTTGATTCATTTGCAAATAATGAATAGATTCATTATTTGAGATGACAAGAAGCTGGCCAACACTGTGAATATCAGGTACCTACCAGTGATATGTCTTTGACACAAAAGTTACAATCACTTTTCTTTGCAATCTTCAACAAAGTTATGAAAGTAATTACAACAACTAGTTGGTTTCAGGTTTTTGGGTTTCTTCTAGTTTGCCTCTTGGTTTGTCCAAGGTAAACACTTGCACAAACCAATTGGTTTATAAAATTTTGCACTGTCATTCTCTCATCTCTCCTTCATGTAGCATAAGGACAATGCTTTTCATCAGCCTTAAGAATTGGTCACTCCAGTCTCACATCCATGTTTTGTGACCTTGCTGCTCTCTGCTGCTTGGGCAATCAGTAGTAGTGTGGGTGCAAAGACAAGCTGCTGCTGCTTCTGTGTGTTGTTGATGCAGTAGATTTCTGTTGCAAGCCAACTTGTTTCTGACCAGCTTCTTTCTCAAGTCTATCTGCCCCTAGTGAGAACTCAATGACACAGAGATCTGCAGTAAGCCTGTTGAACAAACATGCTGCAGTCAACTGCTTTCTGCCATAGTAGCAAGAGAATCTTTTGTGGTCAGATTGTATATGTAGTTCCAGCCACTTCTGTTTCTGCATGCTTGCCTCTTGTATCATTTGCACATTCCAATCAGCTGCATTTGCAAGAGTTTCAAGGTTTGCTATCAACCTGTCTGTTTCCTCCTGAGCAGGCCACACACACATTGAAGAAGGGACAGGCTGCTGGGTTCATGAACAGGTCACCACTTACCTGCAGCCACTAAATGGTGGACAAAACTACAACATGAAGGACGCACAAATGCGGTTTGCTGCAGAATGCTGTACCAGATTGTTGTGGTGATGTGGAAACAACCCACGGACTTTGCCATGAATGTAATGCCAAACTTTACCCTGCAAAGATCTCTTCTCTTCTTCTAGTTCCACAAGGGTTTAAGAAATTGTCAATATATCACAAATTTATCTGATATGTAACTACTAGTATACAATTGATAAGTCTTTTGAAACCACATTGGCCTTCCCTATTGGCTGGATTCAAACCTGTTGCAGTCTAAAGCTAAGGAACTTGGGATTTGCCAGTAAATTGATTTGGGAGTTTTCATTGATTAGTTCTACAATTGGGGCAAACGCAATAGAAAGGACAATCATGGGGCATGTGGTTATCTTGGTTCAAGCACTGTCATTGAGAGTTCATTTGAGACCGGGCCACCATCAGAATGACTTGGTGTTGTCTCAGTGATTGGTATAGTTGAACTCCAAGCTTGTAGTATCACATCATCGCTCGAGGGAATGGGACGTACTGGCTGCGAAGCTTCTAATTGTGGCTCCAAAATGCTCAATACCATCTGCACACACCACATGACCTGATCACTTGCTTAATGGGAGGGCAAGAAAAAAAACCTTCACTACTACTCATCATCATGAATGGTTAGACGTCCACTATGGAAAGCCATTGACATAGGGCCTTGTTTCTTGCTGCAAGGATGGTCTACTTTCAATTGGAGAGGTGCAAGTGCGGTCAAAAATTGTGTAATCAGTCACATTAGGAACTCTGAGGACACATGTTCTCATAAAAAAAAAAAAGGGACAGATGTCAAAGTATGGTGAGTCGCAGTTTGATTCACAACTCCTGCAATTGATCAATGCTTTTGACTGGTAGAGAGTTGTGAGATGACTGTGAGCACAAAGCTAGTTGAAAAAACATAATGGAAAGCTGCTGTGATCACACAGTAGCTTAGTGGAAAGATGCCCTAACTCTGTGATCAATTCTTTGCCTGGTGGTGGCTCATGAGACTTCTATTGGAGTGATTGAAACAGTGGGTTGATTAATGGGCTACCTTCATTGAGGGTCGGAAGTCTTTCTCAAAAGCTGCACACCGAACAGCCAGTTGTGCCATGTCCAGATAGATGTCTTGGGGATAATTCCCTTCCAGTTGTGCATCTACTATCGCCTCAATTCCTCCTTCTTCCAGCCTTGGTGTAGCCTGAAAAAAATTCCTCACAGACAAAACTGCAGTGATCAGCCAGCCCACTTCCATTACAGCCCCTCTTGAATGAAGCCACTAAAGTCTACTAAAACACATGCAATTCAATATTTTGTGATTATATTTGAATGATTTAATGAAGTTTTTTGCATATTTTGAACTATTAATATTTGCACATGGGTTGAATCATTCACTTTGAATGTTGTTAAATTCATTATTCATAAATTGCATTTTGCATTCATCACAATTTTTTGAAATGAATGTATAAAACTTTGAGAATAGGTTCAGATGGGAAGGTAGAGAGAAAGAGGGTGTGCGGGTGCAAAAAAAATCACACATACCCATTGAATGAGATTGAGTTCATCGCCTTGCTCATTTTTTCTGATAGCTTTCTGACCAGTCACAAGCTCTAAGAGAACCACACCGTAGCTGTAAACATCACTAGCAGGTGTGAGCTGCCTTCGTAGAAAGTATTGTGGGTCGATATAACTGCCACAAAAACACACTAGATCAGTAAACACAAGGTATGATTTCTTGCTGTTTTCATTGAGTGAATAAAATCAAACTGGACTCAAAAACATATGACCATTGAATCAATCATGAAGTTCCTTGTCAAAAGAACAAAAAATTTCTAATGTGAGATCCTGCTCTCATTTACAAGGAAAAAAGGTAGGCCCAAATTTTTCTTGTACCCCAGTTGGTAACAAGAAGCTCAAAAAGAATATGCACAAATTTAAACAGCTTACACAAATAAATAATTAACACAAGTATGCTGGGAAGGATGATGGCAACAAGGATGACAGGAAATATTACCCAGCAGTGCCAGCCAGTCGAGTGGAAACATGAGTGATACACTCGGGCGTTTCTCTTGAAATACCAAAGTCGCTGACTTTTGCATCCATGTTGTCATCCAACAAAATGTTGCTGGGCTTCACGTCTCTATGTATGACGGGGGGATCCTGTTTTTTGTTTTTTTACCATGATTGGAAGATGTGATCAGTAGACACATCCTTTCAACATCCATTGACAAGAAGAAATCAACAACTTTTGGAAACTACCCACCAGAAAGAAAAAAACCCAGCATCTGTCAATTCTAAGATTGAACAGGATCATGGGTGGTATAATTCTACAACTCTGAAGACCAATTTATGTAATTGGTTTACAAGGGATTGAAAAGTACTGCAAAGGAGTGAAGGTAATTTAGGCCTCGTGCCACCTGCACTGCAATTTCCAGCCTCTTATACCAATCTAAGTATCTGGCGCCGTTTCTTGCTGCAGACCACCACCACCCGCATGAAACATTAAGCTTGATTGAAGGTCAGCAATGCTTCATGAATGTGGATCAATAACCCACCTGTGGTGTGGTGCTTTTTCTTTCCCTCAAGTCAAGTTTCAAAGTGAAATTAACATCAAAAAAATTGGTCTGGAAACTTCATACACTTGCTCTGCTCGATGTTTACTTACTGAAAAGATGGCCATGGAGGTTCCCATTTTTCATGTACTCATACACCAGAATCTGCACCCAACAGGTGAAAAGTTTTGATAAGGATTTATGTACACCCAAACAGAAAACTTGGGTTGTCCCCAACATCTATGTTCTTGTGCTGGCCATTCAATTATCTTTCTGTTTCCTACAATTTGTATGGATGAAAAACTGTATTGGCAAAAACTTTCAATGAGGATCTTTCAAAAGACCAACAAATTTGCAGTTTTGCCTCTTGAAACCAAAACCGGGATGCATGGATGGATGGATGGATGGGTGGATGCATCATTGGAAGGGAAAAAATAACATGCCTGAAGGCGGTTTTCATCACAGAATCCCTCCAGCCGCACCAAGTTCTTGTGATGCAACCTACTCAGTAGCAGCACCTGCCACAAATCAGTTTCAATTGCTGTGTGTAAATCTTGAAGCAAATGCATGTCCAGCTTTTAGTCCAAGAATTTCACTTACCCGAGCAGGTGCACCATTACATGATCTTTGGACAATATCATATGTATAACAACACAAGAAAATTTCAAAGAAAACCTTATCAAGAGATTCAGGACAAGTTCTTTCTTTGGGTGCAGGATATGTTTCTAATTCTGGACAACATAGGAATATATATATATATATGTATTGATGCGGATTTTTACCTCATTTTGGAACTCCTTTTGGCTTCGAGCACTAAAGGCTACTGTGGAAGCACGCTTAATGGCTAATATCTTGCCATCAGGAAATGTCCCAACAAACACTTTCCCAAATGCTCCTGAACCAATCTCACGAGCATTGTGGAACCCATCTGTTGCATTTGCTAGGTCTTGGAAGCTGTATTGCTGAACTCCCTTGGGTGCTTCCCACTTCAAGACATCATGTGCTGCTTTTCCCATACATATGTAACAAGCAGTCTGAGTGAAATAGTTGAGAAATATTTTATGATCAAAAGCTTCTGCCAAAGATTTTTGCAAGGACAAACTCTTCCTCACTCGACTCCCACACATTATTTCTTCAATTGCAAGTGTCAATATGGTCTCATCGTCATAAATGCTTTTACCTCAAACCAGGTCATATGGAAGGAAGAGGGCATAGCTTTACCGCTTAACTCATCTTCAAAATAATCATGTCTAGATTCATGTTGAGTCCTTTTGCGCCGCATCCTCAAGAGCAAGAAAATCACTATTAATGCAAGAACCATCACCACAACTGCAATGCAAATTCCCACGATAACTCCCACTGGAAACTTTTTGGATGATGATGATGATGCTGCTGCATACAAGACACAGCAATTTCATCAGTTTACAGAAACTCAATTGTGATGTTGATTTCTTCTGTGCAACCCAATTGCTACAAAAATGCACTCCTTTAAAACCAGTCAAACAAAATTGACAGATGTGAATAAGAAAAAAAAGAAAAAAGTAATGTCTTTACATTTTGCAATAGAAGACATCACAAAATTCAATGTAATTATGAAACTAAAGAATGAATTAAATGAAATGATGACCCACTGGCAAATCACACCTCCTGCCACTGATACATCATCTCGTCTCGTCCTGAGAGTATTAAGTTTGGAGGTTCAAGAATTGCAAGAAGATAGTACATGGTTGTATGGATCTAGAGTTGGGTTGGTGTGAAAACCTTCATAGCAAATGCAGAGAGTGGAGTTGGCAAGATATTGCCCATCAGGACATGGTGGGCAGCCTGCAAAACAACCCCCCCAAAAAAAGGCACTTTTGAAGAACTTAATGCTACTACAATCACACCTAATTTGAAGCTGATGTTAAGAGAGGGAAGTCAAAGCAAACAGAGACAAAAGTCAGAAATATGAAGGACATATGTGAAAGCCTCAATTTGATTAACACACCATTTTGGGTTACATCCTGTTGAAAAGCTTGGCAATTCAGTTGCCTTGCACAATATGTATCTGAAGTAATATTCTCATCTGTAGTATCAAAACAATTTGCGCTATCGAGATAATCCCTGCACATACATGGTTGGGAAACAAACAAACAAAGCCCATCTTCTTTCTTACAGAGTGAACAGCAAGTTGGCAATGATGAAACACCAAAGAAAACACCAATAATTAATGACTTCCCCTGCCTACTGAGATCTGCACAAACTACCAAGTCCTGAACAAAATGACACAAAAGAAAAAAGGGGGCCGGAGAAGTATGATGATAATGGCATTGTCACATTTCACTTACACTATGGTTGGGCCAAACACGGGTACTTCTCCTGTGAAGTAATTGCAGTTGATCCATCTGTTACACAAGAAACCAGTAACAGACTCTTCTAGTCAGAGATCTCAACCTTTAAATTTGTTTCATGCCTTGCCTTTAAACTTTAAACCCACAGAGAGAAACTTGAAAATTTCCCTGACTTTTGTATGTGATGTAACATGATTAGGCATGAGAAGCTGGATCTGCTATGTTCTCACCACTACAAGAGAATGTTGTTTTTCTCACACACAAAAAAAAGCTGCAGCTCCTGACACATGTGTGAGGTAAACTTTGTGGTTTCATCATCCATTACAATGTACAATATGTGGTGTTTATTGCGGCATATATTGCACTAAAATGGTAACAATTTGACATTAGGTAATGGTACATGCTTCATCGAGCATTGTAACATAAGCCTGAGAACTCTGATTTTGAGAGAGTTTTGCCCTTGACTTGAACAGAAAACTTAAATGAAAATTTGCATAGAGTTGGGAGAGAGAGAGAGAGGGCTTTTTACATTCCAGTAGCTCTCGTGTTTGTGTTGTTTATAGTAGAGGGAAGTGGTCCTTGGAGCTGGTTGTAACTAATAAACCTGTTGTTGTCAAAAGAGGAAAACCGATTTCAACTTGGCTCGGAGTTGATTTTAACTTTGATGGGTTTAGGGTTTAGGGTTTAGGCATACACAACTACAAAGGGATCCTAATTTATTTGGTGTACAAGCTAAGGTCAAAATTGAAACACGGGTTGTGATCAAGAACAAAACTTTTTTTTTTTTTTTTTTTGCAGACAAATTTCTCAGCCCATTTTTTATTTTCAAGTTGCTTATGTACATTAAAAACCTACTACATCCACTGGAAACAAAAAAGAAAAGAAAACCCATATCTCAAACATGTCTAGAGTAAGTAAGAGAAAGAGAAAGACTTACAGTTGAGAAAGATTTGCTAGCCCCAGTACCCAAGGTTCAACAGTTCCAAACACATAGTTTGCCTGTATATCCCTAAAAGATTTATCAGCATTTAAACTCCATTTTAGTACACAACTTTATCAAGTCAGATTGTTTTCAGAAATTTTTTTTTGCAGATGGGTTTCTTGGTCAAACCCACATGAAATAACCCATGTCTAGCCTATTGGGTTGGATGTGGAAAAGCCAAAAATTCAGCTACTCCATTCAAAAATGAAGAATTAACAAGTGGTAAGAAATGTTGTGGTGCCTTCAAGGATGTTTTCAAGGGGAATAATGGGTTATCGTACAAAATATAAAGGCTCGTCAAGTCTTGCCATTCTTGAGGGATTGGCCCTGTGAAAGTGTTTGTGTTCAAGTATCTGCACAAAACAATGCTGAAAGTTCATTGATAAAACAAATTCTTCGTATATCACATGGAGTAAGTAGAGGCGCAATACAAAAAAATCATGTGGATTTTTCTAAGTAATAATATAAAGAACAAAATTCACAACAATTTTAGGGGTCAAAGTTTGCCTCACAGTCTCTGCAAATTTTTTAGCTTTCCGAGTTCAGAGGGAAGGCTGCCCCAAAGACTGCACTTCTGACAATCTCTGCAACACAAGCACGGGCCAGGTGAAAGGGATGAGTCCTTTCAAATATGCACCCATAATGCTTGATCTCTGCTACTATGCTCTTCATGCACCAATTTTTGTGCACAAATTTGACACTACGATGCACCTTGGTGTGCAAATTAGGACATATGTTTGAAATGGCGCCTTTTGACATTGCAATAACCACCCATCTCTTCCATAAAAACAGCTCCAATAGCAGCAATAATATAATTGCCTGTAAATTATAATATGGATGAAATTCAAGCTTTAAATAGTATGAAATTGAGTTGGACCTGTAAATATGCACATGATTGAGTGCTTTCCAAAACTGGTAGTACAGAAATATGATTGACAATTGATCAGCTAGTTGCAATGAATGGTTCATGTGGTAGCTCATGGGTAGAGCTGCTCGAACTCTTTTAAAGCTTCTAGATAGCATACACTAGTAGTGGCAAGTGAGAAACTCACAAATAAGTCAAGTTCACAAGGTTGCCCAACTCGGGTGGAAGGGCCGAGTTGTAATCACTTCCCCATATTGCCCTGCTTAATTCCAGAGCAATTCAGACTGATGCAAGGAAAGAACAGATTCTGACATCTTTCTTCTTGGGTGGTGGTGGTTACACACCATAATGCTGACAATTAACTCTGAAACCAAACCTGGGTCTTTACCAAAAGAACTGAAATTTTAGAAAGAAAGAACACATGAGCAGAACACACTGTGAGATGAACTCAAGATCAAGGCAATTTATACATTGGAGGATCTGAAAAAGCTCACTTACAGCTCCCTCAAGCTTGTCATATTTCCAAGCTCCGAAGGTACGGGTCCAGTAAAGGAGTTATTCCCCAACCATCTATCAACACAGAAATCACACAATCAGTTGGTGATCATCACCACCCCTGTGCATCCAAAGTTTTACATTAGACAAGGAGAGAGCATACAAACTAACTTGATCTTCAATGATGGGGGTTCATTGGTGAAAGATGTTCTGCAAAGCTATTGCAAACTTTCTCAAATAATGCAAACCCTAAAAAAAGAAAAGAGAAACTTCTAGACTAAATTGCCTCACACATGCACTACTTCTATTTGGGGGTGTACATATTGTGAGTGTTTGTTAAGTGATTTGCCAATCGAAGAGACCAATCACCACCAAAAAGAAAAGGAGCGAAAAAAAAAAAACCACCCAATTTCAACACACCCCTATACAACCAATTAATACAACTAACAACAGGCACCCATCATGGTCACTTAATAAGAGTGTGGGTATCGATTTGGGAGCTATTTCCAGGGAGCAAAAGAATGGAAATTTGACTTACAGAACTTGGAGCTTTGTGAGTTTGGTGAGTGCTACTGGAAATGGTCCAGGAATCAAACAATTGTCAGTTTTCCTGCAATCAGAATCAATTCGACAAAATCCATCAATTTGACAAAATTTTCATTGAGTGGGCTCTCTTTTCTCAAGTCAAATGTTAAATGATTGTTGGAAATTTTATGTAACAAGACAAAAGGGCATTGCACTAGGTACTCTTAAACCCCTGCCCCACCCCCCATCCCCAACTCTAGCAAGACTCATAAAACCCACATTGATAGGAGGCTCACTTACAAAACCACAAGGTTGTCAAGGTTGTAAATAACTTCAGGATACTTGTCTACTTGCAAGTAGTTGAATCCTGCATATCTGAAAAGAAGGAATGGACATGTAAGAGAAGGGGGAAAAAAAATTTACAAATTTTATGTTCAGAAGTCCAAGAAAAAAAGTTCACAATTTTTTGTTTTCAGAAGTCCAAGAAAAGGAACAAAATTACAGTTTTTGTTGTGTTCAGAAAGTGGCAAATAATTGTGTGCTTAAAAGAAGAAATTCGTTTTGTGATGTGGAGAAGTGTAGGAAATTGAGCTGCTTACAGCTCTTGGAGATTAGGTTGCAAGGGTGCAAGAGCAGATAAGTCACCAGTGACTGCATTTAGTTGCACTTCCTTGTCTGGGATATTGCTAATGTCCAAGCTCTGCAAGGATGTGAGATTGCTGATGGCTGCTGGTACTGGTCCTTGCAATCCAATGTTTGACAAGTTCCTTCCACACCCAAAAAAAGAAAATTCAAAGAAAATTCCAGCAGCAGCAGCAGCAGCCAACAATTCATTTTGGAATCTCTCCTCTCACTCTCCAATGAAAGATTTCTGAAATTTCTCTATGGTTTCTCCTCTGTGTGTCTCTGTGTGTGTGTGTGTGTGTGTTGAGAGAGAGAGAGAGAGAGAGAGCTGCTTACAAAGCAACAATAGAGAGATCATTCAAGTCACAAGTCACCAAACTCCAATTAGCTTGACAAGGATCAGTTCCAGGCACCCATGAAGTGGGTATATCAGCATTCCATGCTCTTACAACCTCCAACAAATCATCACCTGCATATATCATAATGCACATGATCCATGATCTGGTCATGTGTTTACAATCTATCCCACAACTTTTTCTAAAACCTTTCTGAAATTGGTCTCAATTTCCCACTCTCTTCTTCCTCTCAAATCAGCTGCAACAAACAACAACAACTGAAAACCCATTACTGAAATTTCCAAAAAACTTCATGAATAAACTTTTTTCCTAAACTCTCTCCGAAGAGATAGACTCTCAAAGGTTTATTGCAAGAGGTGATGTGCATAATAAGCCATTGGTATTAGAATTAGAATTAGGAACTATATACTATAAGAAAACCCAATTTGCAGTATCAAAACTTGGAGCAACATAACATACAAAGAATTACATATCTCTATGTAGTTTTTTTTTCTCCCTTCCCCTCTCCTCCACTCTCCTCCGCCTCAACCCACAGGTGTATCCATGATACCTTCTTGTGAGCAACTGGAAGAGAGGCAGTTGATGATGATGATGATGCTGCTGATTAGAAACAGCAGTTGCAATGATTTGCCCGGAGTAGCAACTCCTGACATTTAGTCCTCTTCTTCCTTACACCAGCAGTTGCTGGTTACAGTTGGACAAACACTAAACAGTAGCAACAAATTAGATGCAGCACTGGAGCTACAATTCAACATACAATTCCACAAACACTAAAACAATAGCAACAAATTAGATGCAGCACTGGAGCTACAATTCAACATACAATTCGACAAACACTAAACAATAGCAACAAATTAGATGCAGCACTGGAGCTACAATTCAACATACAATTCCACAAACACTAAAACAATGTAGCACTGGGCTCAACTCAACTCACTCTTATTATTGCAAGATTGGGTCTCCCCCCCTTTCCCCCCCCCCAAACCATTCCTCAAGTCTCCTTTTGTTATGTTCTCTTGCAATGAAGTTTGGAAGGTTTACATCACTAGAGAAAAAAGTATTTTGTCCAAACAAACCATGTGCGAAAAAAAAAAACAAAAAAAAAGCATGTCCATTTGACTTCTATGTTGAAACAATGGGGGAAAGGGGAGGTGAGAGGTTGAACAACCCATCTAGGGTATGTATACTCCTAACTTCACCTCCTTGAGTATGACCTTTTAAAGCTAATAACTATTGGAGGAAATATTAAATTTGGACTTGGAGAGCTTGGATGGCATAATCTATAAAGTTTAGAAATTTTAAAAAACCCAAAAAAATTTGGGGTTTTTTTATCAATGTTAGGTGATTTTTTTTTTACTTTTTTAAAGAACCTTCGGTTTGAATTCTTAAAAATAAATTAGAATGATTCTGGTTGTGAGTTCACACATAAATGGAACTGGCAATCTGGTTCTGGGTTTGATTCTTCACCAAAAAAAATAATTCAGTTCCAATTTCAATTCCAGCTCTTAAATTCAAACTTGATATTGGTCTGATTTTGGCTTCACCCAAATCAGCACCAAGAGTTTAACTGTGGTTTAACATCTGATTAGTTCCCCAATTCTACTCTTTTTTCTTCTTTTTATTAAATCCTAGTTTTGGTTGCACACATAAGTAGAATCAAGAACCTGGTTCCAAGTCTGATTCTTAAAATAATCTAATTTTTATTTTGGTTCTAAAGAACTGATTCCAAAAATCAAACCCAATTTCAATTTGATTTTCACCAACCAAAACTCATAGTTCTAACCATCGAAATGAAGTACTTGCCCACATTGGTTTTTACCATAGTACTCATCAACTACACCAATACTTTTACCTTCTTGAGCGAGGCCTATTAGAGGCCAGATTTAATGCGGAAAACATTAAATTTGGACTTGAAGACCTTATTTAGTGTGTGCACAATGTTTAGAGGCAATTCAACATTTTTGTCATCATACCAATGTGTGTCCTGGTTCACCCAAGATGTGTGACACATTGTATGGGATGGGATGGTGAGATTCAATGGGCAAGTGTTGAAATCAATTAATTTTAAGTTATGACATCATGTTAACACTTGAAATTAAAATTTGTAAGGTTTGGCACATGGGATTGTCAAATATTTTGATGTTTGATTTTTTATCTATCTATGTCTCATGGACATTACTTTTTATTGTCATAAGCCTTTCAGGAGATAGTTTTTGAGATTATTCAAGAGTGGAGCTATAACTTAGATGTTATTATGTTTTCATTGGCTTTTGAGTTATAGAGATTCCTTTCTCTTCCTATGAAATGTGGGCCATAGTTAAAAGTGATGCTCTAGGCACGTGCAAGGTTGTTGAAGATGAAGCAACTTGTATTATGAACTTGTTGGATGACTTGAACATTTTTATGTAAAATGTAACCAGGCAACATATTCCAATTTTCACATTGTCATTGCTCCAATTTGAAATTGTTAAAATATTCATCTTTATGGATTACAAAATTATATACAATTCGTGGAAGTAGAAGTTTAAAGGTCTCAAATGGAGGGAAAATGGGGTTGGACTTGTAAATGGGCACACAATATAACGGTCTTCACAATGCTCATTAAAGATTAGAATTTTATTTCTGATTGGCTAATCATAATGATTGGTTCAGGTGATGATGTCTATAACCTCTCTCACCACTTATATTGTTGAAAATTTCATGTTTATGGGTGAGGGTGAAAAAACAATTAACACTCCATGATGGATGTGTATCTAAGCACCCGTAGAGAACTTGCTCTAAAAGAAGTCTCATTCAAGAAGGTGAAGGTACCAGTGCAGTTGCCGGTTAAGTCTTCAATAGGTGCTAAAATGACTTAGCACCAAAGGGAGAAATTACACAAGGATTATTTCATATACCGTTAGCTTCACGTTCTGGAGCAAAGGCTTCTAGAAGGCTATATTTAACCTTGGAAATGCTAAATTTGGACTAGCCTGATCTAGTGAAAAGATGAGATATTTCTAATGTTTAGAAGCCACCTAAGAAAATTTGTGATTTGACCATGATTAAATTGTAGCCTCGGGTTCACTGAAGACCAACACTCTTGAACATCATCTAGAGAGAGGCTTCACATCATCTAGAGAAGGACATTGTACACGACGGTCAGTTCATGGACTGTATGGTGGTCCAACTGCAGGACAATTTTGTTTTGTTTTGCATACATTGCTTGTCATCATCCACCAACATCTCAATAGAAAGGCCACATGACTACCATTGACCTCGTTCCGGTCATTTACAATCTAAAAAGTTCAAATTTACTTTGGCAAAATTTTGCACTCCCATCTACAAACTCTCCATGAGAATCATGGGGAGGGGGTTACAAGCATTCCCAGCAGTGCTTAGTATGTGACCCTGCAAACATTATTTCTGACATCCAAGTTTAGTTATTTACTTTTTTGCAACCTCACCTGTATAAAACTGAAACTAGGACTTCAAATACGTGGGAACTACTAATAGCAAACTACATGGACCAAATCATTATGATTGACCAATCAAAAACAGGACAGAGCAGGCAGATCATATTTATTACGCTCTTCTCTAGCAGGTGCACAGCTTTGCTACGCCGTTTACCAGTCTCAGCAAACTGACCATATCTAAACCCACATATTTTGACTTTTCTTCATCTCATTTTACTGTGCATGGTCACATATTGAGCACCCATGGGGATGCTCTAACACCCACAATAGTTAGTTTGTAGGAGCCTTAAAAATGTCCTGCTAGATGGAATTGGGCATCCAACAAGAAGTCGAACACAATGCACAAGGTAAGAACACAAAATATATAAAGTATTTTGTTATAGGAATATATAGCACAGCTTGGAAGAAGAGATGGGCTTCCCATGTGGAAAAGATGCCAAGAGCCTCAGGAGGTGCATTTAAGATTTAAAATTCTATGGTAATGGTGGGGGCATTCTTGAAATATAGAGGGGGCTAAGAGTCTAGGATGAGGCAATAGTCTAACTGGGTCCACACCCTTCTTGTACCGGTATCATCAACTTTTGAACATTCCAGACTAACCCTGGTATCCAGGGATTCTTGCAGTGTGGGGCTGGTACCAGCAATTCACCAATGTGGGATTTTTTTAAGGTGAACAACAATTAGCCCATAGACCTTTCTCAGAACCAAATAATGCGGTGCATAGTATGCCATAACAATGTTGTTGGTCTTGAAATTTTGGCATTGCACACCAAGTTACGGAAAGGTCTTATTGCTTACCACAAGTCAAATGGCCATAATAGCCATGACAAAACATGTAGAGCTTGAGCACAACACCTTAATTAAAAAGTTTTGTCAAAAAAAATCTGATGTGGCTACTACTATTTCACTATCCCATGAGCCAACCAAGAAGAGGGCACATGTGATTCCAAGTGCCATATCTAGTTTTTTTTCTTCTACAAACCAATTCAAAAAAGATAATGAAACCTAAGTTTGTTTCTTGGAGGATGTGATGTTATTTGTAATCAAAGGTTCTTTGCCCATGAAGATTGTTGAGTCCATTTGGCTATAGAGAATGGCATACAAGTTATGCCCAAGAGTGGTTTTTCCTAACAAAAAGGCATTTGTTGATGATGTGCTTTCTACATTGGCAGAGAAAACCATGTTTACCTATGTGCATCCTACACTTGTAAATTGTATTTCAGCCACTTGCACCTTTGACTTATGGATGTCAAAAGGTGCACATGATGTGTTTGCTATTGTTGTTAACTTTTTGTCCAACAACTTTTTGGCCAAGCACATCATTACCGAACTATTTGAAGTGTTTGACACTAGTGATGTAGCTATGGTGCCAAGGTTACAACAACTTTTACATAAGTTTTTTCTTACCCAAAAGATCCTTGTTTATGTTAAGGATGAAGGTTCTAATCTATGAACTTGTGTAAACGCTTTGAATTCTATTGTTTTGTGTGCTAGCTTGGCTATGATGGAGCCTTTTGATGGGTTGTGTTTTGGGCATGCCTTATCAAAGGTTTGCTAGTATGCCACTATAGATGAGAAGGTTACCCAAGGACTTTCTTATGCATCTATAAAGACTACCCCTATTGACATTTAGAAGTGCATTACCTAGCCAAAGAAGTCTAGGAAAGGGAGACTTGCATGGGATAAAACATGCGTGGATTCTAGCTTGAGGCCTAGAAAACTTAGTACACTTGTGAAAACAAGGTATAAAATATTTTTCATGTGTTGTTTTTGTTAATTTCATGGGTTGTAAAAATGACAGAGATCTAATATCAAAATATTTAATTTAATTGTGTTGTTTGTAGGTTTACAAGTTGTGTTTTATTGTTCCAAGATGCATTGACTTTTCAGAATGCCATTGCACTCTATTATAATTGACAAATTGTTGCATTACAAAGTTGCATACCCTTTCATTGAACTTGGGCTATTTGCGAATCTATTATGAAAGTTTTTTCACCCATTACGAGAAGGTGTGTTTTAAACCAGAGCCAAAGGCATTGGCTCCTTGGGGATGCCCTCCATTTTATTCTAACTAAATGCCAAGAATTTCATGATGAACTTTCACACTAGATGGTGCCCAATAGCCTTGTTGAAGAGGAAATAAATGTATTCAATTATGAATTGGAAGAGCTCATTTCTCGTATGAAACGCCAAATGTTAGAGGTCCTTCTACCCTCTATTTCCTTGATGCATGGTTTTCAAAAAAAAAGGCCATAACATGTTGACTATTATGTTAAATCCCAAGTACAAAATTATGTGTTTGGTGATTACTTATTTGGGTCATGAAGCCATTGCCGCTTTGGTGGTAGATTATGATGAACAGTTGTTATTACCTCTATTGTTGGAGGTTTACAAAGGTTTGCTACCAAATGGAGGGGATTGTTTGGATGAATCTGCCTCACTTATGGATTCTCAATATCTATACTAATAAACTAACACAACTACAGATACCTACAAGGACATTGTATGTTGAGAACTTGGTTCATTTCATAAGTATCATGTTGATGCAGAAACTTGTTCATGTGCTTTGACATGGTGGCGGACAAAAGAACAAAAGTTTCCAACATTGGTTGTACTTGCAAGACAGATTTTAGGAATCTCGATTAATCAAATTAAAATTGAAAGAATTTTTTCCATTGTTGGGGTCTTCACAACACTTAAGAAATGTTAATCTCAAACTGACAATCTGGACAAGTTCATTTTTGTCCACAAAAATTGGCCATCTAATCCACTCATGTTGGTTGTTTAAAACCATATGACTTGGTAATTGTTTATGAAGTAAAATTTGACTTGACATATGAGTTGGATGCTTAATTCATGGATGAAGTGGAGCATGAAGAATATGTAGATGGTGATTTTTAACTACCAAAAGTCCTTCCTTACATGTGAGGACTAGCTAAATATGAAAATGATGAATTGATTACATTTGTTAAGGTTTTGCATAGAAAGCTTTTCCATGTTTCTAGATTCTGAGGTCTTTAGTCTTCACTATGTTTCAATGTGAAACATGGATAATTTGAAGATTTTGGATTCATGGTCTTTAAGGTTTAGTTTGTGTTGGTTTGTAAAGTTTATAATTTTTGAACTTTAAATTGTTTTGAAAGGTTGTTTGTGTCTTTGAAGATGTGTTGTCTATTGTCTACTTGTTTTTTTGTTTGTGTCTTTATGTCTTTCAAGGTTACTCTGTGTTTGCCTTTTTAAAGTATGTATGTTTGTTATATTTCGAGTTTGCATTTTGTTTATATTAATCTTTTAGAATCTGTATGTAATGTCTATGAAGGTTTGTTGTTTGTTTTTTCTTTCACGGCCTCCAATTTGTCTTTTTGGGTCTACTATCTACTATTTGTTTATTTTGAAGGTTAATTATCTATTGATTACTTGTTTGTCTATTTGCCTTTGAGGGTATATGTGTAGTATATGTCTATTGTTTGCTTATCTATTTATATTTGTCTTTGAAGGTTTGTTGTTTGTCTATTTATTTGTTTACATTATTTAGGGTTATAGGTTGTGTCTGTTTTTAAAAGTTAGTATGTGTCTTTGTCTTTGAGGGACTGAGTGAAGGTGTTAGTCTTTGAGGTCATTTGGATCAAGCTTATGATTTTTGGAACATGTTAAATGAAAAAAACATGGAATAGTTTGATGCAAAAAACCATATATAAGAAAACAAACAATCATTCTAATTCATCCATGCTAGTTGGACATTAGGATGAGTTCTTATGATTAGGTTTAGAATTTAGAAGTATAGAGAAAAGACAATGTTATGCCTTTCCAAAACTCTTTGTTAAAAAAATCATTTCTTTGAACATTGGATTGCAGTTTCATAATCCATGAACCCTAAACCCTAAATGTCAATAGGTTTTGTGAAAATAAAATAAAATGACAATTTCATTTCTAAGAACCGGGTAAAAAATCAAGAGTGATAGTGAAGGTTTTTGTCAAAGAACCAAAATAATTTAAAGAACTCAATAGGATATTGGGCAAGGTTTTTGATAAAGACCCAAGATTGTATACATGCCTTCAAATGCATTGAACCCTTGGACCCGCCTCACACCCATTGCTCACTTACATTTTAAAAACACAAACCCAACCTGGTATTTGAAATTTCTAATTTCCATAGACCCAGACCCGTTGTGGAATTTTATTTATTTTTTAAATCTGAAACCTGGACCCGACTATTATCGAAAAAATTACATACCTGCCCCACACTGGTATCAGGTACATTTCTACAACTTTCATACCTATGTGAAATACCAAATTGGTATGTTCTTTAATATCAGTATTCATACCAGATTTTATACCCAAGTTGCAGCCCATATACTTGTACAATAGTCCACACCAGTTAACTGTTTTTGGGGATTCTTTGTCACTTCATGACCCAAAAAATGAGAAAATTTTGAGAAATTTTGGTTTTTTTTTCTAAAGTGTAAATTCAACAAAAATTGATAATTTTTATTCAAAAATTGTCAAACTTTCAAAACCACAAAACTGAAAAAATAAAATAAAAAATAAAAAAATTGATCCACACTCACATGCAAATGAATGTATTAAAGTTATCCATCAAGTAATGCTCACTTTGAGCCTCATTCTACTCACTCATTCTCCTCATGTATTATCCGTAAAGTCCACCAAAGTGTTGAATCCTTCTTTGAGCTTCATTTTACTCACTCCTCTCCTCTTGAATTATCCATAAAGTTAACCAAAGTAAGAATCATAGTTTCTATTCTAACCACACTACAATTTATGAAAGTTAGCACCACTAATCTAACTAAGTTAGAACCCTACCTAAGGATTATCTATGGACTATCTATGAACCTACTTAAAGAATTACCTACATTAGGGGCTATCTAAGGCACACTCAGAAACTATTTAAAGCTTACTTAAAGATTATTTAAAATAAAGACTATCAAAAGCCTACATAGAAGTTACATAGGGACTACTTAAAGTGCTAGATAAAGACTACCTAAGCATCTACCTAAATTATGGCTATTTAAGAATTATTTAGAAAGCTACATACGGTCTACATAAGAATCTATGAGTCATCCTTAGGTAGCCCCTAAGGTAGCCCTTAGTAATCCCCTATGTAACCCTCTCTTGCACTATGAATCAACCTTGGATAGTCCCCTAAATAATCATTAAGTTTCCCTCTAACCTCAAAAACCCTTAACTAACTCTATAGGTGGGCTTTATGTCATCCTTTAAATCCCCCTTTAAGTATCCCATAATGTAATTAGGCCTCTAGGTAGACATAGGTAAAACATAAAAGACAAAAGAAAATTCTAATATCTTGGGAAAAAAATTTAGTTTCCTCCTCTATATTTTCTTTTGATGTAATCCCATGTTGCCTTGCATTTTGATTGTCATCTTCAATTTCAATGAAACCCACAATTCTGCTTTTGTGTTTTGTTGTCTTTGTGAATGAATAACTTCATTGTGGTTTTATTTGTCGTAAAATATGAATAAAACATTACCACATGCATGAACCAATGTTGCAAGGGCATATATATTTTTAAATACCCAAGGAATAGGTTATATAAAAATTTTAATATTTTTTAATTTCTTGTCATTTTAAAAATTAGAATAAGGTTTGGATACACATTTTTTTATACTTCTAAGAATATGATATGATAGGGTCCTAGCAACCCAACCTATCATATAAATAATATTAGGTTAAAATCAAGGTATATATATATATATATATTCAAGGCAATAAGAAGACAAATGTGTACATTTTCGACCCAATTCATTGTACTTTTTTTTCCAAATGGAGGTCATTGGGGTTTATGATATAGAAAGGAGAAACGCTAACTAATTGAGAGGTTTAGTATGCACAATGGAATAATTAGGTTTTAGGGTCCTTTTTTGGTTTCAAGCAAGGTAGGTCATAGGGTATATCTAAGTCATAGACTAATTATGTAGGTGTATAACCCTATTTACCATAAACCTACATACCTAATCTTTAAAATATAATGCCCATTTATGCACAAGTGAGAGTTGTGCAAAATGTATATGAATAGGTTTAAGGCATGGGTACATTAACAAATTAAAGTGCCATAAGAATTGTAACAAAATGCTTAGTTAACAAAATTAAAATCATGTTTAATTTCAAATTTTCATGAATGTCTATTGCATTTATAGCATAATGTTTCTAATATATTAATGCAACATGTGAATAAATTCAAAAGTAATTCAATATAAGTATCAAATATCCAAAAACTTGTTTTAAGCATTGCGATTGATTATTTCAGCATTATTTCAAGATTATTTAAAGCATTTGACTCATTAGTCTATGAATATATTTGTCTAACAATTGTTAGAAAAGAAGGTATGAATAAATATAGGGTATATCAAATTGAAAAAATAGATTATGTTATATTGTAAAACTTATAAATATCCAATGAGTAGATTTGTGTAAAACAATACATGCACAACACTAGCCTCAAAATATAGGTATAAGAACCCTCCCATTCATACACCTTGTGATCTAGGTAGGTTTGGTTCATGATAAATCTTGTCTCATGCTTTATGATAGGTAAGGCCCATGGCTAGGTGACGTTCCCAACGTGCAAGGCCCAGACTTGGCTATTGCCTCATCCTAGGCCCCTTATTTTGAGAATTGGCCCCCACCCTAGGCCTTTACCCTACATATAAAATATTCATATATTTACATCTACTAGTAGACGGATGTGAGGATGGGTGAGGGTGAACAAGTGGCGAGAGTTGAGATGGGTGGTGGGAGTAGGGCTCCCAAGATTTTCACTCCCCATATGTTGTTGGCACAAGGATGTAAAGAAATATTAACTCACTTGCATAAACTATCAAAAACATCTACGGCTAAGGGCATGATTTGATCTCCTTCCTTGGTGTTGGTCTTTGTAATTATTTTTTATTTTTTTCCCCAATCAAAAACCATGATTTTCTTTTACTAGCTCTCATAAAGGGCACCCTATCATAGGTATGTTTATAGGCTCAAAATTGAGTTTCATGTTATTTGACAACAAAACTTCATTCAAAAAATGCAATGTGCAAGCCATTTGTATTGGTGTGAGGAGAGATGATCTTATATTAGGTACCACCATTTGAATCATCACTAAAGGAATGGGTGCTAGGAAGTGGGTGAACATGGCTTTTTTTAACATAGGTAAGAAAGAGTCTCTTGAATTTACAAGCCATTCCTAATAAGTACCTAAAGCCTTGACAAAGCATACTTCTATTTTGGGGAGGGAAGAACATCTGGAACCTTGTGCATTAAATGCTGAGTTTTAGCATTTCTGTACCCAGATTTAATAAAAATTTCCTTACTTTGCAGATACCACATTGCTTGGCACTCTTATCACCATGTGATGTACCTATATTTAGGCTGGTCATGTCGTTCATGAAACATGAGTCTAATCATAGCATTCACCTCGTGCTTCATGATGATGGGTATGGACTTTTAGGGGAAACAATCCTGAAATGTGGGGCCAGACTTGGCAACCACCTTATCCCAGGCCCGTCACAAGTCATGACTCCCCCACCTTGGGGCATGCCTCGCAGATTCATCCCCACTCCCGTCCTATACCCACACCAAAAAGAAAAAGAAATCCTTTCGTTGTGGTCGGGCTGGTGGTGTCATGGCTATCTCATCACCGAGTAAAGCAACTCAGAGGAATTTCCTTGTTTAAAAGATCATCCCTCCAAAAGAGGACAATATGACACCTACTCCCCCCACTCCCATCCTATACCCACACCAAAAAGAAGAAGAAATCCTTTCATTGTTGTTGGGCTGGTGGTGTCATGGCTGCTATCTCATCACCACCGAGTGAAGCAACTCAGAGGAATTTCCTTGTTTAAAAGATCATCCCCTCCAAAACAGGACGATATGACACCTAACTCCCTAAAGAACTCGTGGAAGTGTTTCTAGCGAATGTGGAGGGCACCTTGGGTTAGGGTTTAGGGTTTTGCGTCTAAAGTTTTTTCTCTCCTCAAACAAAATCGCAAAATACTAGACCGTTAGGTCATGCACTCAGCTCCAGCCTCACACCATTCCCTTCATTCTCAAAACAGCCTCATTACTCAATACTTAGTCTTACACTTGGGTGTAAGAACTCTGCCATTGTTAAGGACTAGGCATAAGAACCCTCCCATTCCCAAGCCTCACGATCTAAACTATGTTTAGGTTCATGAACACTTTGCCTCATACTTTTACAACGAGTAAACTCCCGTCCCTAAAATTTTACATTCCCAAAATGCAGGCCATCCCTAGAATTTACATATCCCCTCCATAGTTGTTAATGCAATCGGTACTAATTCCTTTTCCATAATCTGCCTTTTGCCCCATTTATTTTTACCTTTGCATTTGTAGATATGTTTTGGGTCCATGTCATATATATGGTTTTGGGCATGTTGTGAGTGCTAGGGTTATGTAACATGTTACAAGACCCTTCTCATATGCTACTTGGCATGTTATGTCCTCCTCCCTTGGTACTTCTAAGATGGGAGGTTATGGGTGCAATTTTTTTTTTCTTTTTTTAAAAAATAATAATGGGCCACTTTGATTGGCACATCACTTTAAAAAGAACTGAAACTTGGGAGGCTCCCCAATTTTATTCTATTTTGCAATGAGCCATTTTAATTTGCCCATCGTTAAAAATGAACTGAAACTCGGGAAGTAGCTCCCCAAAATAGGAGTTTCTTTGGGTCACCTATGGTGACAAGGGGAGAACTTTGGGCAAAGGATATGGGATACCTATTGAGGTACTATTGAGGGCATCCTTGGGGAACACATTGAGAACTTGGAGGAACATCATTGGGAACATGATGGAAATACAAGAATAAAAAATCTTGTATCTTTCATCCCCCTTATTGTCGATGGGCTTCTTCTAATTCCTAATCCCAATGTTGGCTCTTTGTTTCATGGTCCTCTTTCATCATCCCCTTGTTTTTTCTAAATAGTTTTGATCCTTTTAATCTAAAACATGAAGATGCTATTAGGTCCTTGGGTGGATCTTCTCTCACCCTTGAAATAGATTTGCACAATGTCCTATCCAAGTCATAAATGAAGAAATGGAACTATGATGTCCCTTAAAAAAAATTCAAGACTTCCATGAATATACAAGTATAAGGTCAAATGGCAATTTGCACATTGTCAAGTGCATGACTTATAGTGAGCGGAAAAGTAAAATAAATTGTTTATTCCGGTGTTGTATTGATATACATGGTACATTTATAGTATGTACATTGATATGTATAAAAGTATGTTAGAACCTACTTATTGGGTATGTGTTAAAATATATATATTTAGATTGATTATAGAACTTATGAGTTTTTTTTTGTGTGGACATACCTAGGTTGAAACATATTAATCAAAGTTTTGAAATGTTTCATATTGTGTTGAGACCAATACTTAGGGTGAGAGATTGAGGATGGGAGGGGTAGGTGTAATGGTAATTAGGGCATTTTTTTTTAGCTTAAAGAAATCTTTGAAAGAGTGGCTAGTAGAGTGATTAAAGATGCACAACAAATTTGCAAGGTCAACATCAAAATGCAATGGGCTCTTTTAAGGTAAGCTTCAATTTTTTGTGGTTAGTTGCAAGATAGTTGTAAGTTTGTGGCACCATTTTTTCTGCTTTTGTTTTTGTTTTTTATGTAAAGATGATCTCAAGATATGTCTACAAATGTTAAGGTAGAAGTGGATGGGTTCCATGTGAGCCCACTTTGTCTTTTTTTTCTTGAAAAATGAAAGTTGTTTGTGCTTAATGTGGGCCCACTTTCTCTTTTTTTTTCTTTTGAAGCATGTTGCAAATCTTCTTTTGAGTTTTGGATAAGTTTTTAGAGTGGCCCTACTTGGAATGTTTCTTTTTTTTTTGGTTTGTTTTTTGCTCTTGAAGTGTAATTTAGGTTTTACACTGTAAATCTTCTTCTTAAAGTCATGGATAGGCTATTAGGTGGCCCCAATTGGTATTTTTATTGTTTTTTCTCTTCGATAAAGTTATTTTAAATTTCCTTCTTCATCCTTTAAGGCTCTTGAGGTGTAAGATGTTGCCATCTTTTTTTTAATTAAATTTTTTAGTATTAAAAATTTTAAAAATGTATTTTTTAAATTTAAAAAATCTCAACATTTTAATACCCTATCGTTTTATATACACCCCTAATATGTCAAGTTATTTTTTGATATATTCATGCTTAGGATTAAGGTATTAAAATTTTCAAAATATTCATACAATGAAAATACCATATGTTAGAAAAACATATCTTACCTAGGACCTTACCCATTTAACTACATGTTGCCCTTGGACATATATATACAAGTCTAGTATGTGAAAACAATATACCAAGACAACATTGGTTTATTCTTAAGTGGGATTTTCAAGTTGTAAACATGAAGGTCATAAAATAATTGAAGAGAAAATAGGCATTAATATAAAGAAAATGGACTAATATTCCAAAGTTTACAATTATGCCAAGAACCATAAATTGCTTCTTTTTCACAATTAAGAAATTGTTGTTGCCCAAATTGCAAATGAAGTGCAAGAGAAAAAATAAGGAGGTCAAAACATGATTAGGATACCCTCTTAGGAACATTAAAAACACACTCCTAAGGACTCAAATTCACCTTTTTCTTCACTGTTCCTATGACTTATCTTAAATTTCTCCTTTTTTTCATGTCAAATAAATTAATTTTGTTCCAAATTTTATATAGGCATCTAAAATATTTATTTTTTCACTTATGAAAGTAAGAATATTCTAATTTATCCAATGTGCACCATGTTTTATCACTAACCCAAAATTCCCAGAAATTTCACTTTTTGAAACTTTTTACATTGTAATACTGAATTTGGTTTTCGTCACGCTCATACATTTTATTTACATTAGTACCAAAGGTGTTTGTGGTAAGAATCTTGGGCCAAAAAAATTGTTTAAACATTCTTTATGAATTCTTGAACCTTTTGTTTTTAGGAGACAAAGTCTTGGATTTTTTTCTAGGACTTGGTAAGAGTCCTAAAACTTGTTCAAATTTGACATGTTATGCATAAAATAATACCTTATTAATGTATTTATCCATGAAGAAAATCAAACTTTCAATATGAATGTGCCATTAAATTACAACATGTTTTAAATGAGAGGTCCAATAGATACAAAAAGAAATAGTCTTTTTTGATACCCCAACCATACTTTGATCCAAGGCAAGTTGTGCAATTTGCCACAACTTGCATTTGTTGTAAGGAGATTTGGCCCATGTTGGAATATGAAACATTGCCTTTGTTTGAATTCCTACCATTGCTAAGAAAATAGCAACGAACATTAGAATGATAACTTGAGTTGGACAATTTGGTAAAATTCATGCATTGAAAAGTTATGAAAACAATCATGACAATAATGGGGTTACATTACAAACTTCATGGGTCACAATAGTCATGCAAAATCTACTTTTTCATAGGTTCCTATGGAAGAGACATGGATGTCATTCATCTACTTATACAATTTGAACATTGATGTTGTGTGCATTGTTTAGACACAAATGTCATATGCCTATTCATATTGTTTAAGCACGAATGTTGTGTGTCTATTCATATTGTTTACACACGAAAGTCGTGCACATGACTTTCATGTTTAAATAATGCATGACATTCGTGTGTAAATGATACAAACCCATGAAATAACAAATTTCGCACAAATTTGGAATGAACCTATGAAGTTTATAAATTTATGATGTACTTGTTATATGGCTTTTAATTGTGGTGGAATTTTTACAATTGACAACCAACTATTATGTGATGGAAAATTGGGTATAAAGGATTGTATTTCTCATCTTTTTGAATTAGGTGGTTGAAAGATTAGGGAGTAATAATCGAGCAAAATAATTGTCAAGTTTCTAAAAGGGGTGATGGTTTACCTAAAGACCAAATTGTCAAAAAGTTCATTTACTTGAAGGCAAATGGTGTTAATGTGTATCAAGGCAAAAAGACTAATATTACAAAACAAATGCATGACAACTATGCTCCTGATTTTATAAGGGTCCATTGTATGGCCCATCACATTAATTTGGTGGTTCAAACCTTATCAAAATTGTTTTTAATGATTTGCCTAAATTTTTATTGCAAACCTTGCATTCCTATTTTGCACATTCACCTAACAAGCATCTTGAGTTCACAAAACTTGCAAATTTCATGGAAACAAAAGGGAACAAAATTTTCCAAAATGTGAAAACAAGGTGGATTTTAATGTTGAGCCTTGTTAAAATAATGATGGTTTAATATTAAACTCTCCATATGAAAGTTGCCTTAGATAACCTTACAAACCAACAAGCCAAGTTGAACTATGAACAATTATGTGACCTCCATGTTTTGCTTGCAGTTGTTTGCATCTTATTATTATTAAAACTTGTGCATGTTCTCATTGATTTCAAACACAAATAAGATATATTTTTTTGTGTGATCTTGTGCTCACTATTAAAGTATTTCAAGGTGACATTTATGACATGTATTGTGATTAAACTTCCATGTTCATTACAAACAATTTTTGGGCCTTTAGATCATTGTTGGAATTAAAACAAGTGAAAACAACCAAATGTGGTGGATACCTAACTTGAATTCTAGAATTAAACATTTGTCTTTTGAACTAACAATTAACATATTTGGGCATTGCATAAAGATCTAGATTTTGTGTTGCCATCATGTGTGACAAAGGATGTGTCTACTATTGTTGAATAATTGGTGAAAATCAAATATAAAAATAATACCCTACAACTATTTTTGTTTAGCCCTTCACTTTAAATTTTTTTAATTCTTTGATTTTTTGGGGGGGTGTATCTATTTGCTTTAGTGCTTCAAATTCAGACATGTATTCTTATATTTGAAAATACAAAAACAACACAAAAAATACCCAAAGAATATTGAATCATGATTGTTCCATTTATGACCATTGATACATTATATTATTACAACTATTGTATGTTTAACTTCACCAAAAATAATATAAATCATTAATACATGTTGTATCAAATACAATGAAAGGTGGTGGCCCCCAATGCATTAAAAAATAAAAATAATTGTTAGGTGAACATAAGTGTGACATTTCATCACATTTTTAACATCTTAATGGCCCCTTGTTATATGTAAATTAACCAAAACACTGCACCAAACTGCGGTTTAATTCACTTTGGGTTTCATTAGATTTTGAGTGAATTATTACATTTTTACCATGGTGAAACTAGTCAATCCCTTAGTGAACAAAACCAAGTTGTTATGGACACTGAATTGGTTTAGTAATACCTAATGAAACAAAGTTACTTTCAAGTGAAATACAAATTTACCAAGTCATTCATTTGCTAGTTAATTAACTAGACAACATGGAAATCAATTAAATTTAAATTATTTAATATAAAATATTATTGATAATTTCATGATTTTCATCCTATTACTTATTGACATGTGTCACTACCTAGGCTAGTTTTAAACTTAACATAAGTACATAAGCCATGTAATCAACCTAAGCATTTACTATAAGGAATTAGAAAAAAAAAATTCAATCAACTTACCAGTTGACCACACACACACATCGTTTGTGAGGATTGATGTTTTGACCTTTAAAACAAAGGCAAACACCCCTACCGTCAAGCCACCCCACTTGTTATGATAATATGTTACATTTCATTATATTTATCAAATGTTTCATTTTAAACATTATAAAAACATAAACTTTGAAAATTCATATCTTATTGAGATTTTGTCCAAATGAAATGATTCAAGTTTTTTTTTTAAAAACTTCAATAATGTACATAATTACATTTATTTCTTTTTGAAAGTGTGAAATCATTTGAACAAATTTTTTTTTGAATGACCATTCTTTTGAAAAAGAAAATGTTTAATAAATGGATAATATTTTTGTTAATATAATAACATTACCTATCTTAGGCTACTTTCAACTATTATAGGGTTACTTTTCATTAATCTAAAATATTCATTACATTATTTACAGCTATTTATGGATATTCTCAAATTTTTTGGTTATTTTTTGTTATTTCACCTTCGAATATTTTTAAATTTTTCTAAGTTATTTTCGGTTATTTTATGTTATTTTAGGCTATTTTAACCTATTTCACCTTAGGCTATTTTCGACTATTGTAAGTTATTTTGGGTTTTTTTTTTAAAAAAAATTTATTGTAAATTTTTTCACCTTAGATTATTTTTGGAAATTCTAAGTAATTATAATATATGACTATTGGTGGATATTGGTTGTTTTTTAGTGGGGCTATGGTGGCTATTTTATTATGGTTATTGATGGATACTCTATTAGTGGATATTGGTGGTTATTAATGGCTATTTATTGGTGGTTATTAATGGTTATTTTATTGGTGGTTATTGTATTATAAGTTATTGTTAATTATTTTATAATTTATTACGATTATTGGTGACTGTTCTATTATAAGTTATTGTTGGATATTCTAAGTTATATTATCACAGGTAACTAATAATTATTTTATTGGAGGTTATTCTAAATCATTTTTCATAGGTTATTATTGATTATTCTATGTTATTTTACCTTAAGTTATTAAATTTTATGTTACATTATTTTAAGTTATTATACTTAGGATAAAATAATTTATAATAACATAAAATAAAATGACGTTGAATAACCTAAAGTATAACTTGAAATAACATACATTAATTTAAAATTAAATAACCTAAGGTATAACATAATGCTAGTTGAATAATTTAATTTAAAATAATTTAAAAGCTTATAATAAACTAACTAGGATACCTTAAGGTAAAATAATGTATAATATTGTATAATAACTTATAATAACGTAAGGTATAAGTTAGAATAATTAAAGTAACTTAAACTAATATAGGGTATATCATAAATTAACATATATAGGGTATTTAAAACAACATCAAAATATACTTATTTATTATAGTAAATTATAATAGTGAATTATGTCATCTAGTAATGAAACATGATGTTTACATAATGATATTATACAATGAAATAACTTTAACCAAGGTTTTAATTACTAAAATGCAATGAAATTATTTTATTTTTAAGGTCCCATAATGATTTAGGCTAATGAACTACACCACACTTTTATAATAATGAAAAGATATTCAAAAAATGCATGTATATCATCTTTTTAAATAATAATAATTGATCTCATTTGAATGAAACAAATGTATAGTGTTGTGGACAAGTATTTATTTTTCAAGAAATATCTTCACAACACCACATTAATTAAATTCCATGAAAGTCCATGGTTTGCATTTAACCTTCTTATTTTGGGTTACAAGATTTTTATTTTTATTTCCTAGTTTTCATATGGTTGCTTGTTGTTAACATAATAGTACATTTCAACTTAATATTTTGGACAATATTTTTGAACCATTGAAGCAAATTGACACCTTTTTTGTGTTCATGTAGGTCCTTGATTTGTGGGTGATTTAGCAAGGGCCAAAGATGTTTTGATTTGAAAACCAAAAACTAAATTTCTAGCCCATGGTGTCATGGATGCTCTTGGGATTGTGCATTTTTAGTATCGGTTGTAGTTGAATCGTGAAAAATCATTTTCCAAACATCTTGAAGATATTAAATCAACTTTTTGTTGTGGCAAAACCTAGTGGGTGGATGGGCAAGCAATCAAAGTCTTTGAACTCCTCAATGCTAGTGGCCTTCATTGTTAGCAAAACAATGTTCAAGTTCATAATGAAGTCAAATGCATCATTATGTATGGTGCCCCCTTTTGATATTAATCCCTTAACCAAAATGTGGTACCTTCATGTAACAACATTTTGGATATTCATCTTTAGCTTCTTGAGGAAAATTTGGTTGAATTTGCCATGATCCAAATAAATAGGCAATGTGGACCTAATTAAATAAGTTTTACTACTTAAATTTTCATGAAGTAAAAAGTTTCTAATAGGCTCAGTACCTTTTTATGTTCACTACTAGCATTTTTAAAAAACTTTTTTCAAGGTTGTTTATTTCAAGGTTGTTTAATAACTACACTTAACCAGACAAAATGTATAATGTGACTATTTGTAAATTTCAAAAGTGGAATAAATTGGCTAATAGTTTATTGTTTGGGTAATGTGATTGGTTATCATGTTAAATCAAGAGTGAACTTTGGCAACCAAACAAAATGTACAAGCATTATATTTTTTTCCAAAGTTCTACCCATAATATGTATAGTTAGTTGAAATGTATAGCATTGGAAGAGCTGCAACCTTTTTGGCTAAAAATGTTGGCAACTTTATGTTTGGTGAACAATTTTTGACAAAATTTTCAACCATTTTTGTTATTCTTGTGTTTGATGTTGCAACTAATGAAAGATTGGCGGAAGTGCACAATAAACACACTAAAGGGCAGGATTTTACAATGAATTTTGAGGTATGTAAAACAAACTTGTTTTTAATTTCAATTTTGTTGTTTTCATTTTGGTTTGCAAAGTTGTTTATGAAATTTCCACTTTGGTTGTCCCCATGTTTTTGTTGTGATAAAGTTTTGTAGGTTATTGGGAAGTTAGTCATTCTAGTTGGAGCTAGTTATTTTGGGAATGTTTGTGCACGTTGTCAACTCCCATTTGTGACAATCCGGATTAATGGTCATTACTATTACACACACACACACATTAACACGTAAGACAGGCTTTTGGGCATGTCTTTGCCAAACTTTGCCGCTGTTATAGCATTTGTGCAGGTGGCTTTCGTGGCCAGCAGGCATCAATGCACGCCCCCCACTGGGCTTTGTCTTGGGCTTGGATCCACCATGCTTGCCTTGCTGAACGAGTTGTGCGCCCTGAGGTTGAAACCAGCCCAGGAGAAACCATGTCGCCAACGTCCTTCTCGTAAAGTGTGGCCACCTTCTGCTTTGGTCTCCCTCGCCCCAGCGTTCCCGCCTCCGCCAAACCCCCAAATAATATCTTCTTGGGGAGCCTATTGTTCCCCATCCTAATCATGTGCCCTGCCCATCGCATGCGTGT
>Ga0116229_10000756_pt1 | contig 46404 bp, 37 predicted proteins | sample S1TSphgellanicum_3_FD_87313 | JGI IMG/M metagenome (GOLD analysis project Ga0116229, IMG submission 87313) | Host-associated microbial communities from peat moss isolated from Minnesota, USA - S1T2_Fc - Sphagnum magellanicum MG | ecosystem: Host-associated > Plants > Peat moss > Unclassified... | reverse complement strand
CGCGCGCGAACGCGACCAGCGTGCCGCGGCCATGCTCGCTGCGGTCGGCCTGGGCCAGCGCCTGCAGGCGATGCCGCGCGAGCTCTCCGGCGGGGAACTGCAGCGGGTGGCCATCGCGCGCGCGCTGGTGCACCGCCCGGCGCTGGTGCTGGCCGACGAACCGACCGGCAACCTCGATCCGGACACCGCGCAGTCGGTCCTGGCGCTGCTGATCGCCAATGCCCGCGCCGCGCAGGCCGCGACCATCCTCGTCACCCATTCGATCGCCGCCGCGCGTTCGGCCGACCGGGTGCTGCGGCTCGAGCGCGGCGCGCTGGTCGCCGGCGACGTGGGCCCTGACGCGCGGCCGTGAGCGCCGTCACCGGTGCCTGGCTGCTCACGCGCTTCATCGGCGGCTATGCACGTGCCCGTCCGTGGCGCGCCGCCATCCAGGTCGTCGCCATCGCCACCGGCGTGGCGCTGGGCTACTGCGTCAACCTGATCAACGGCTCGGCCCTGGATGAATTCTCGGCGGCCGAGCGCAGCCTGTCGGGGACCGCGGACCTGTCGCTGGTGGGCACGGCCGGCGGCTTCGACGAGGCCTGGTACGAGCGCGTCGCCACCGACCCGGCCGTCGCCATCGCCGCGCCGCTGCTCGAGGCCGAGGTGCCGGTGATCGACGCCGCCGAGGCGCCGGGGGCGGCCCCGCGCACGCGCAGCGGCATCGATCCGGCGCGTGCGGCGCGGCCGCTGGCGCTGCGCATCGTCGGCATCGATGCGCTGCGCAGCGCGCTCGTGGAGCCCGACCTGGTGGGCGTGGCGGCGGGGCCCGCGCGCGCCGACACGGCAGCGGCGCTGCTCCAGGGCGGCCTGTTCGTCTCGCCGGCGGCCCTGGCGCAGTTGCACCTGGCGGCCGGTGGCGCCGTGACCACGGTGGTGGGTGGCCAGCGCGTGGTCCTGCCGATCGTCGGTACGCTGCCGGCGGCGCGCGAGGCGATCGCCACCATGGACCTGGGCTACGCGCAGTGGCGCCTCGACCGGCTCGGCCTGCTCACGCGCATCGACGTGCGCTTTCGGCCGGGTGCCGATCCGGCGGCCGTCGAGCGCGCCTGGCGCCTGCCGCCGGGCATCACGGTCGAGCGCGCGCAGACCGCGATAGACCGCCAGCAGCACCTGTCGCGCGCCTACCGCGTCAACCTGGACGTGCTGTCGATGGTGGCGCTGTTCACCGGCGCCTTCCTGGTGTTCTCGCTCCAGTCGCAGTCCATCGTCGTGCGCCGGCCCCAGCTGGCGCTGCTGCGCATGCTCGGCGCCACCCGCGGCGCCATCGTCCGGATGCTGGTCGTCGAGGCCATGCTGCTGGGCGGCCTGGGCGCACTGCTCGGCCTGGCCGCCGGTGCCGGGCTGGCCGCGCTGGCCCTCGATACGCTGGGCGGCGACCTGGGCGGGGGCTACTTTGCCGGCCTGCAGCCGCACATCGCGTTCGATCCGCTCGACGCGGTCCTCTTCTTCGGCCTGGGGCTCGCGGCGGCGGTCGGCGGTGCCTGGTTGCCGGCGCGCGAGGCCGGACGCCAGGCGCCCGCGCCGGCCCTGAAGGCCGGTATCGACGCGGCGCCCGGGTCGCAGCGGCCGCGGGCCTGGAACACGTTCGCCGGCTTCGCGCTGGCAGCCCTGCTGCTGCTCGCGCCGCCGGTGCACGAGATGCCGCTCGGAGCGTATGCGGCGATCGCGATCGTGCTGCTGGCGACGATCGGCCTCAAGCCGCTGCTCGCGCCGCGCTGCTTCGAGCCGCTGGCGCGCTGGGTCTGCGGGGCCGCGCGCAGCGCGCGCGACGCCCCCGCGTGGCTCGCGGTGACGCGCCTGGCGCGCCTGCCGCGATTTGCCGCGGTCGGTGCCGCGGGCATCGTTGCCAGCTTCGCGCTGATGGTGGCCATGGCGACCATGGTGGACAGCTTTCGCAGCTCGTTCGACGCGTGGCTGGCGCGCGTGCTCTCGGCCGACCTGTACGCACGCGCCGCACCGGCCGGCTCGACCGGCAGCTTCTCGGCGCACGACCAGCAGCTGCTGGGCGCCGATCCGGGTGTCGCGCGCGCGCAGTTCTCGCGCTTCGTGACGATCGTCCTCGATCCGGCGCGCGCGCCGATCGCGCTGATCGCCCGTCCGATCGACCGCGAGCATCCGCAAGACAGCCTGCCGCTGGTCGGGCCGCAGGTGCAGGTCGAGGCGCCGCAGGTTCCGGTGTGGGTTTCCGAAGCGATGGTCGACCTCTACCAGGCGCGCCCGGGCAGCCGGCTGCGCCTGCCGCTCGGTGCGGCGCCGACGGCGCCGGGCGATCGGCCCGGGACCGGGACGGACGCGGCCAGCCCCCGCGCAGGCGCCGGGGCCGAGTTCACCGTGGCCGGGGTCTGGCGCGACTATGCCCGCCAGGGCGGCAGCGTGGTCATCGATGCCGCGGACTACGAGCGCTTGACCGGTGATCGCGCGCGCACCGACGCCGCGCTGTGGCTGCGCCCGGGCACCGATCCGGGCGCCGTCGCGCAGCGCCTGCTCGCGGGCCTGGATGCGCCGGCGCTGCAGATCGTCGAACCCGGGCAGGTGCGCGCGCTCAGCCTGCGCCTGTTCGACCGCAGCTTCCGCGTGACCTACCTGCTCGAGTGGGCCGCCGTCGCCATCGGCCTGCTCGGCCTGGCGACGACCTTTTCCGCGCAGGCGATCGCCCGCACGCGCGAGTTCGGCATGCTGCGCCACCTGGGCGTGACGCGCACGCAGGTGCTGCAGCTGCTCGCGGCCGAGGCGCTGCTGGTCACGCTGCTCGCGGCGGCGCTGGGCATGGCCGCCGGGCTGGGCATCGCCTGGATCCTGGTCGATGTCGTCAACCCGCAATCGTTCCACTGGACCATGGATCTGCGCGTGCCCGCGCCGGCGCTCGCCGGCCTGGCGGCCGTGCTCCTGGCCGCCGCCGCGCTCGCCTCCACGCTCGCCGGCCGGCGCACGCTGATGACCGACGCGGTGCGCGCGGTAAAGGATGACTGGTGATCGGCCGCCGCCGCTTCCTGCTGGCGGCCGGCTCCGGTGGCGTCGCCGCTGCCGCCGCCGTCGTCGATTCCGGCCGCGCCGCGCCGGCTGCGTCACCGCCCGTGTATGCGAGCGTCGAGCCGCGCGCGCTGGTGTTCCCGCGCGACGCGGGGGCCCATCCCGACTATCGCACCGAATGGTGGTACCTGACCGGCCGGCTCGACGCACCGGCGCGCAGCGCGCAGCCGCCGATCGGCGTGCAGCTGACCTTCTTTCGCATCCGCACCGCCGTCGATCCGGCCAATCCGAGCCGCTTCGCCGCGCACCAGCTCATCGTGGCGCACGCCGCGCTGGCCGATCCGCGCCGCGGTGCACTGCTGCACGAGGAGCGCATCGCGCGCACGGGCTTCGGCCTGGCCTCGGCGTCGACGCGCGATACGGCGGTGGACGTGGACGGCTGGCGCCTGCAGCGCGATGGCGCCAGCGGCGCCTACCTGGGCGTGGTGCAGGGCGCCCAGTTCACGCTGGAGCTCCATGCGCAGCCCACGCAGCCGCGCCTGCTCCAGGGCGAGCGCGGCTACTCGCCCAAGGGCTTTCCCGATCCGGGCCCGGGCCCGCGCGCGGCCAGCTTTTATTACTCCGAGCCGCAACTGGCGCTGCAGGTGCGCATCCGCGGGGACGGCGAGGCGATCGAGCGCAGCGGGCGCGGCTGGCTCGACCACGAGTGGTCCAGCACCCTGCTGCCGCCGCAGACGGCCGGTTGGGACTGGGCCGGATTCAATCTGGCCGACGGCTCGGCCCTGACGGTGTTTCGCATCCGCCGCGGCGCGCAGGCCGGTGGCGACGCTCCGGAATTCGCCTACGCCGCCCTGCGCGCGCCCGATGGACCGCTGCAGGAGTTTGCGGCGGCCCAGGTGCGCCTGGAGCCGCTCGCGTACTGGACCTCGCCGCGTACGCGGGCGCGTTACCCGGTGGCGCAGCGCCTGCACATCGGCGGGCGCGTGTTCGAGACCCGGCCGCTGATGGACGACCAGGAACTCGATGCGCGCGCGGGCAGCGGGGTGGTCTACTGGGAGGGCGCCAGCGCGCTGCTCGAGGACGGGCGCGCGGTCGGTGCCGGCTACCTGGAACTCACCGGCTACGCCGGCAAGGTGATGGGCGGATCCTGATGCGGCGGATGACCGCAGCGCGTGAAACGCGGTAACCTCGCGCGTCGAATTTCACCGTCCTGGCGTGCAGGAGAAAGCCCACCCCATGAAAGCCAAGAAACCGTCCCCGACCGCCAAGCGCGCGGCCACCGCCATCGATATCGGCATCTCGCCGGCCAACCGCCAGAAGATCGCCGACGGGCTGTCGCGCCTGCTGGCCGACAGCTACACGCTCTACCTGATGACCCACAACTTCCACTGGAACGTCACCGGGCCGATGTTCAACACGCTGCACCTGATGTTCATGGGGCAGTACACGGAACAGTGGAACGCGCTCGACCTGATCGCCGAACGCATCCGCGCGCTGGGCTTTCCCGCACCCGGCAGCTACAAGGACTTCGGCCGCCTGGCCTCGATCAAGGAGGTGGACGGTGTTCCCCGTGCCACGGACATGATCGAGCGCCTGGTCGACGCGCAGGAGGCCACGGCACGCACCGCGCGCGCGCTGTTTCCGGTGGTGGAGAAGGCCAACGACCAGCCGACGATGGACCTGCTGACGCAGCGCCTGGACGTGCACGAGAAGACCGCCTGGATGCTGCGCAGCCTGCTCGAAGAATGAACAGGAAGAATGAACAGCAGAAAATGAACCACAAGATCCCCTCTCCCGCGTGCGGGAGAGGGTTAGGGTGAGGGCGTGAATCCGCGGAAGAATCCTTTTGCGTTCACCAGCTCCCGATCTCAATCGCGCGAAATCTCGCTCGAGTGCCAAGAGCCCAGCACCGCGCGGCTGAGCCAGGCCATCGCCACGAAGAGCGCCACGCCGGTGAGGGAGATCAACAGCAGGGCGGCGAACATCCGCGGTATGTTGAGCTGGAAGCCCGACTGCATGATCTGGTACGCGAGCCCGGCGCCCATGCCGCCGGTCCCGGCGACGAACTCCGCGACCACCGCGCCGATCAGCGACAGACCGCTCGATATGCGCAGGCCGCCCAGGAAATAGGGCAGGGCGCTGGGTATGCGCAGGCGCAGCAGCGTCTGCGCGCGCGTGGCCCGCTGCAGGCGAAAATAGCTCAGCAGGTCGGGGTCGACGCTGCGCAGTCCCAGCGTCGTGTTGGCGATGATCGGGAACAGCGCGACCAGGGCGGCGCAGACCACCATGGCCGCCGTCGGATTCTTGATCCAGATGATGATCAGCGGCGCCACGGCGACGATCGGCGTCACCTGCAGCAGCACCGCGTACGGGAACAGGGCGGTCTCTATGGCCCGGCTCTGCACGAACAGGAACGAGATCGCGACGCCGATGACGATCGCCAGCGCGAAGGCCAGCAGCGTGATGCGCACCGTCACGAGCAGCGCCGCGCCCAGCATGGGCCAGTCGGCCACCAGCGTACTGGCCATCAGCAGCGGCGAGGGCACGAGGTAGGGCGGCAGGTCCAGGCCGCTCACGAGGCCCTGCCACGCGGCGAGCAGGACGACGGCCACGATCAGCGGGTAGGCGACGCGCCGGACCGCCTCGCGCTGGGCGGGCGTGCGCGCCGACGGCGCCGCGGCGTTCACGACGCGGCTCCGGTGGCGCCCGATGGCGCCGGCCCCGGCGCGCCGGGCGTACCCTCACTGGCCCGCAGCAGGCTCTCCTGAAGACGCCGCGCGTAGAGGCCAAAGCGCGGGGAGAGCGCGAACTCGGGCGTGCGCGGATAGGGCTCCTCGATGGGGACGTCGTCGATCACCCGGCCCGGCCGCGCGGCCATCATGATGACCCGGGTCGAGAGGAACACCGCCTCGTGGATCGAGTGGGTGACGAAGACGATCGTCAGGCCGGGCGCGCCCGCTGCCCCGCGGCCGCCGCGCCACAGATCCAGGAGCTCGGCGTCGAGCTTCTGGCGGGTGATCTCGTCGAGCGCGCCGAACGGTTCGTCCATCAGCAGCAGGTCGGGCCGCGTGACGAGGCTGCGCGCGATCGACACGCGCATCTGCATGCCGCCGGACAGGGTCCGCGGCAGCGCACGCGCGAAGCGCTCCAGGCCCACCAGCCGCAAGGCGCCGTCGACCCGCGCATCGGCGTCCGGCCGCGCGACCGCTGCCAGGTCCAGCGGCAGGCGCACGTTCTCCTGCACGCTGGCCCAGGGCATCAGCGTCGGCGACTGGAAGACGAAGGCCAGGCGCCGGCCGGTGCGTTCGAGTTCGCCGACCGGCCCCTGCCACAGGCGCAGTTGTCCGGCGCTGGGCTCCAGCAGCCCGGCGATCAACTTGAGCAGCGTGCTCTTGCCGCAGCCCGAGGGACCGAGCAGCGTGACGAACTCGCCGGCCTCGATGCGCAGGTCGACCGGTTCGAGCGCCTGCGTGCCGTCCGGGTAGGTCATCCGCGCCGCGAGGACCTCGATCGCCGCTCCCGCCGTGGCGCCAGGGGCCGGGGGCGCGTTCATGGCAGGACTTTGAGGTCGCGCACGAACTCCGTGGTGTAGGTGCTGGACAGGTCGACCTTGGCCGGATCGACCAGCTTGGCCGCGACGAGGAAGTCGAAGCTCGCCTTGGCGCGCCGGTCGGTGATGATGCCGATGCCCAGCCGCTGCGCGTCGCCGGAGGTGACCAGCCCGGTCTCGCGCATCTTGCGCACGCTGAAATCGAGCTGATCGTCGCTCATCGCGGGGTTGTCCTTCCGGATCAGCCGATTGCCCGGCGCCGGGTCGGCCAGGTAGCTCTTCCAGCCCTCGGCCGAGGCGCGCACGAAGGCCGCGATCGCATCGTGGCGGGTGCGCAGGGACTTCTCCATGCAGACGATGGTCGTCGAGTACGCGGGAAATCCGTAATCGCTCAGCAGCAGCGCATTGGCCTTGACGCCGGCCTTCTGCAGCGCGTAGGGCTCGGAGGTGATGTAGCCCTGCTGCACCAGGTTGTGGTCGGCGACGAACGGCTGGACGTTGAACGTGTACGGTCGCGCCTGCGCGTCGGTGAAGCCGTAGCGGGCCTTGAGCCATGGCCAGAAGCTCTGGTAGGACGTCGGCGCGATCAGGATGGTCTTGGACTTCATGTCCTCCAGCGTGTGGACGTCCTCGTGCCCGATCAGCGCGTCCGGGTCCTTCTGGAACATGGCCGCCACGGTCACCAGCGGCACGCCGTTCTGGCGCGCCATCACCACCTGCAGGTCGCTGGCCCCCAGGATGCAGTCGGCCTGCCCGGCGGCCATCAGCTGCACGATGTTGACCTGCGGGCCACCCATGCGCAACTGCACGTCGAGTCCGTTCTGGCGGTACAGCCCGGTCGCCACGGCCTGGTAGAAGCCGCCGTGCTCGGCCTCGGCGTACCAGTTGGTCAGGAAGACGAATTTCTCGGGCGCCGGGGTGGCCGCCGCCCGGGCCGGTGCCGGGTCCAGCGCCGGCGCCAGCACCAGTGCCAGCACGAACGCCAGCGCCAGCGCAGCGTGCGGGCGCCGGGCGCGCCGAGCCGCGGCGCGCGCTGAGCGGAGGGTTTCCGACCGCAAGGTTTCCATCGGGCAGTGCACTCCTCGATCAGGTTGGGCGGGACCGGCTAGGCCTTGATTTATATAACAAGGACCCGTGCAATGCCCCCGCGTCCGGCCATGGTATCGGGCCCGGGCTCACGCGGCCAGCCCGGCGCGAACCAGCAGGCCGTGGCTGAGGCGGTTGTGCTCGGCGATCAGCGGCGGGAGGTCGACGCCGACCAGGCGGCCGCCCTCGACGACCACCTTGCCGTCGATGATCGAGAGCCAGGCGCCGGTGGGGGCACAGGTCAGCAGGGCCGCTACCGGGTCGCCCAGCGCGCCGGCATGGGCCAGGTCGTCGACGCGCCAGGCGACCAGGTCGGCACACTTGCCGGCCTCGATGCTGCCGATGTCGTCGCGCGCGAGCGTGCGCGCGCCCCCACGGGTGGCCAGCGCGAGCGCCTCGCGCGCCGAGAAGCGCGCGGCATCGGCCTCGTAGCCGGGCCAGCCGACGCGCTGCAGCAGCATGGCCTGGCGCGCCTCGCCCAGCAGGTGGTTGCCGTCGTTGCTGGCCGAGCCGTCCACGCCCAGGCCGACGCGCACGCCGGCGTCGAGCATCGCGCGCACCGGGGCGATGCCCGAGGCCAGGATCATGTTGCTGCTGGGGCAGTGGCACACGCCCGAGCCGGTGTGTGCCAGGCGGGCGATGTCGGCCACGCTCGGATGGACCATGTGCGCGAACCAGACGTCCGGCCCCGTCCAGCCCACCGATTCGGCGAACTCGAGCTGGCGCTGGCCCAGGTGCTCGACGCAGTAGCGCTCCTCCTCCAGGGTCTCGGCCAGGTGCGTGTGCAGGCCTACGCGGGCGTGGCTCCGGGCCAGCTGGGCCGAGTCGCGCAGCAGGCCGCGGCTGACGCTCCAGGGCGAACAGGGCGCCAGTCCGATGCGCAGCATCGAGCCTGGCTCCGGATCGTGCCAGGTCTCGATCAGCCGCTGCGAATCGGCCAGGATGTCGTCCTCGCGTTCGACCAGGAAGTCGGGCGGCAGGCCGCCGTCGGACCCGCCCCGGCTCATGCTGCCGCGGGTCGGATGGAAGCGGATGCCCATGGCCTGCGCTGCCTCGATCTCGTCGTCCAGGCGGCAGCCGTTGGGGAACACATACAGGTGGTCGGCCACCGTGGTGGCGCCCGACAGCATCAGCTCGGCCAGTGCCAAGCGCGTGCTCACGCGGATCGCCTCGGGCGTGAGGCCGGCCCAGATGCCGTAGAGCATCCCCAGCCAGTCGAACAAGGCCCGCCCCTCGCCGGTGCCGATCGCGCGCGTCAGGCTCTGGTAGAGGTGGTGGTGGCAGTTGACCAGGCCGGGCGTGACGACGCAACCGCTGGCGTCGAAGCTGCGCTGCGGCCGCGGGTGTTCTCCGCGCGCCAGCGCCGCGTCGAGCTCCGCGGTGCCGCCGACGCGCAGGATGCGCCGGCCCTGGATGAGGACCGCCCCGTCGCGGATCTCCCGACCCGCATCATCGACGGTGGCGAGCACTTCAGCGTGGCGCAGGTAAAGGACGGCATCGCTCATCGGCGCACACTCCCCCGTTTCCGACGGCACCGCAGGTCACGGTGCTCGGGCGCCGATCGTATCAGCGGCTCGCGCCGGGGCCCCGGCGCGCGCTACATTGCGGCCTCGTGCGGCCGGCGGGTGCAGCGCCGGCAGAGCCACGGCACGCCCCGCGCATGAAGCCGCCAGCCGACCGTACCGCCATGAGCCTGAGCGACCCGATAGTTGCCTACTGCGAGCGCACCGGCCCCGGGCTGCTGGCCGAACCGCTGAATGCGGCGTCCAACCTGGCCTTCTTCTATGCGGCCGTGCGCCTCTGGTCGCTGGCTTCGCGGCAGGCGCCGCGCGTCGCGCGCCGCCTGCGCGGGCTGGCGGTGCTGCTGGCGCTGGTCGGCGCGGGCAGCCTGAGCTTCCATACGGTCGCCACCGGCTGGGCCAGCATCCTCGACGTGCTGTTCATCGGCGTCTTCAACGTGGTTTTCCTCGTCGATTTCCTCGAACTGGTCGCGCGCTGGCCGCGCGCTCGCGCCTGGGCCGCCGGCGGCGCGTTCATCGTCTTCGACCGGGCCTGCGGCCTGTTGCTGCCGGCCGGCGCGCTGAACGGCTCCTTGCTCTACCTGCCGGCCACGCTCGTGCTGCTGGTGCTGACGGCCACCGCGCTGCGGATGGCGCCGCGGGCCGGGCGGATGCTGTTGCGCGCCAGCGCGGTTTTCGGCGTCTCGCTGGTGGCGCGCACGCTGGACCAGGCGCTGTGCCCTTCGTGGTCCTGGGGCACGCACTGGATCTGGCACGGGCTCAACGCCTGGGTGCTGCTCACGCTGGGCGTGGCCCTTGCAGAGGAGGCGCCGCAATCGAACGCAGCGCCTTCCTGAAGCTGATCGTCGCGCCCTTCGGTCCCGAAGCGGATGACGCCAAACGTCCAGCTCCGCCGGATTCGAAGCAGAGCCTCATGCAAAGGGAGGAAAATCAGCGCCGAAGCCTAGCGTCCCGCGGCCGCCTGGTGCAGGTCGTGCGTGACGAACGGGTGCTCGTCGCCGGGCTTGTCGAGCCAGCCCCGATGCGCCAGCGTCGCGTCGATGTCGTTGCGACCGCTGGTCCAGTGCTCGTTCATGGTCAGCAGCCCGAAATGGAAGTCCTTCGTGTAGCCCTCGTAGGGTTTGTCGCGGTATATGAGGTGGATCACGTTGCGCCGTGCGTTGCAGGCCAGCTGCGCGGCCTTGCGGTACCACGGGCTGTCGCGCTCGGACTCGGGCACCCGCTGCAGCGCCTCGTGCAGCAACTGGCGGTAGCGCTGCTCGTCCTTGAGCGTCGACGTGACCATGCGCGTGCGGCTGGAGTACTGGATGTCCTTCTGGCGCACTGCCACCTGCAGCAGGTCGGCCGGCTCGGCGCCCATGGCGCTCCACAGGTCGATCTGGAAGATCAGCGCATCGCGGCGCGGCTGGGACGTGAGCACGTGGTGCAGCGGGGTGTTGGAGACCAGGCCGCCGTCCCAGTAGAACTCGCCGTCGATCTCGACGGCGGGGAAGCCCGGGGGCAGGGCGCCCGAGGCCATGAAGTGCTCGGGACGCAGCTTGCGCTCGGTGTTGTCGAAGTAGACCAGGTTGCCGGTGCGCACGTTGACCGCCCCGATGGAAACCCGCATCTCGCCCGGATGATTGATGCGGTCGAAGTCGGCGAGGCGCTCGAGCGTGGCGCGCAGCGGGCGCGTGTCGTAGAAGCTGGCGCCGTGCGGGCCGGCGGCGGCGGGCGCATGCCACAGCCGGGGGATGAAGAAGCCGTTCTGCCCCTCGAGCAGCGCGCGCGTCGATTCGAGCGAATCGACCCAGGCGCGCAGCGTCGCCGGCAGTTTCTCGGCGGCCTTGGCCACGTCGCCCAGGTACGGGGCCACCGCCGTGTTCAGCGATGGCCACCAGGGCTGGCGGCAGATCAGTTCCCAGAAGGCGCGCAGCTTGTCGACCCGCTGCGCCGGCGCGTTGCCCGCGATGATCGCCGCATTGAGCGCGCCGATCGAGATGCCGGCCACCCAGTTGGGCTGGATGCCGCCCAGTGCCAGCCCCTCGTATACGCCCGCCTGGTAGGAGCCCAGCGCGCCGCCGCCTTGCAGCACCAGGGCGATGACGGCGTAGTCCAGGTGCGGGCCGGCCGGCCCGCTCCCGTTCCCGCCTGCGCTGCCGGGTCCGCTGGCCGCCTGGCCCTGTGCTCGCGCCGCCATGATCGCCACCCCGGCTACTGCATGTACCAGCCGTGGCTGACCACGAACGACTGCCCGGTCAGGGCGGCCGAGGGGAAGGCGCACAGGAAGGCGACCGTCTGCGCGACGTCGTCGACGGTCGTGAACACGCCATCGACGGTCCCGCCCAGCATCACGCGCCGCACGACTTCCTCCTCGCTGATGCCCAGCTCCTTGGCCTGTTCGGGGATCTGCTTGTCGACCAGCGGCGTGCGCACGAAACCGGGGCAGATCACATGCGAGCGCACGTTGTGGGCCGCGCCTTCCTTGGCCAGCACGCGCGCCAGGCCGAGCAGGCCGTGCTTGGCCGTCACGTAGGCCGACTTGAGCGGCGAGGCCTCGTGCGAGTGCACCGAGCCCATGTAGATCACGGTGCCGCCGCGGTTGTCCGGGTACATGTACCTGAGCGCCGCCTTGGTCGTCAGGAAGGCGCCGTCGACGTGGATCGCCAGCATCTTCTTCCAGTCGGCGTACGCGTAGTTTTCGATGGGATTGACGATCTGGATGCCGGCGTTGGACACGAGGATGTCGACGCCACCGAAGGCCTTGGCGACCTTGTCCGTGGCCGCATCGACGGCGTCCTCGCTGGTCACGTCCATGGCGACGCCCAGCGCCCTGCCGCCGGCACTCTCGATCGCACCGGCGACCGCCTGGGCGGCCTCCAGGTTGAGGTCGGCGATCGCCACGGCGGCGCCGTGGCTGGCCAGCAGCTGGGCGATGGCCTTGCCGATGCCGCTGGCCGCGCCGGTGACGATCGCCGACTTGCCCTCGAGCTTCGTTTGCGTGGTGCTCATGATTGCGTCCTTTCGCGACGGGTTGCGCGCTGGCTGGCGCGCCGGGTTGCGGCGTGGGTTACGACCTTGCTTGCGCGCTCGCTTGCTCGTTCTGCGGCGCGCCTCGCTCCTACGCCAGATAATCGAACACGACCGTGCCCAGTCCCAGCGTGAGGTCGGCCACGAAATGCCGGGCGCCCAGCACCTCGAGCACCGGCAGCTCGGCCACCGGCGCGAGCGCGTGCGGTGCCAGCGACAGCGCGGCCGGCCCTTCCCAGGCACCCTTCATCACCACGTCCTGCAGGTGATAGCTCACCAGCTCGCAGATGCGCGCGCTGCCGTCCACGTGCGGGATGATCTTGAGCAGGAAATTGGGCGCCGCGGCCAGCGACGCCCCGATGGCCGCCGCGTCCAGCGCGCGGTGCTTGTAGCCCATGGTGCCGGTAGCCACGCGCACCGGGCCATAGTCGAGCGTGCCCACGAGCGTGTCGATCTCCGTGTGCAGCTTGGGCTGGGCGAGCTTCTTGGGAAAACCCCAAAGCTCGCGGCCGCCGGCCAGCGGTGGATGGTCGTCCAGGTACATGGCGTGCGTGTAGTTGCCCGGCCGCCCCTGGTAGAGCACGGGTATCACCTGGCCGGACTCGGTGTAGTCGCCGAAGCCGGTCGAGTCGGGCATGCGGATGAATTCGTAGTTGACGACGGGCGCGCCGACCTGCAGCGGTTCGGGCACCACGGCGCGGAGCCGGTCCGGGTCGGTGCGGTAGGAGATGATGAAGAACTCGCGGTTGACGAATCGGTACGGCCCCATCGGAAAGGCCGGACTGGTGAACGGCATCGCAAATGCCCGCTGCCGGATCTGCTCGATATCCATGGCTGTATCCTTCCGGGCCGCCGGCCGCGCCGCCCGCACCGGGCGGGCGACCGCCGGCCGCGACAGGCGCGATTATCCGCGCGCGCCGGCGCAGGGTACCTTGGCCGCGGCCATCCGGAAGCCCGATGACACCCGCGAATGCGGCAAGCGTCCCCATCCCGGTGCACAGGCCGGACAGGCGCGCTCGGTTCTGAGGCCTGGCGCATCAGATATGCCGGGATGCCGGCACTTGCCGGTGACGGCGGCGATTGCAGGTAACATAGGCGCGGCCCGAGTGGCGGGTAACGCGCTGCGCGCCGCGCGCCGCTGCGCCCATCGCCGTGCCGGGTAGCCTTGGGCCGTTACCAACTGCATGTAGCCCCGACCATGTTCAGCGTCGTGTTTGCCTTCGTCATGGTCGCCGGTGCGTGGCTGAGCCTGCGCAGCAACCCTTCGTACTCGGGCCGCTTCGCCCTGCGCGTGCTGCTGGGCAGTGCGTTGGCGATCGGCGCGGTCGTGCTGCTCATCGTCGCGGCGGTGGACTTCAGCATCGGTTTTTCCTTGCCGGTGGCGGTGGGCACCGTGATGGCGGTGAGCACGCTCGGCGGACTGCTGTTCGCCGTCGCCATCGATCGCGTTTCCACGCCGCCCGAGGCGCGCCTGGGCGACGCCGTTCCCGCCTCGGTGGAGGTGGTCCACCTGCACCGGAACCGGCTCGTGCCATGGGCCAAGGTCCTGGCCGGGCTCGCGGCCGGCTCCGCGCTGCTGGGGCTGATCGTGCCGGACCCGCTCAAGGTCATGCTCTACATCCTCGCCGGCTTGACGCTGTACCTGGCGGTGATCGTGCTGCCGTTCAAGTACGCGACGGCGCGCCGCTACGACCGGGCCTTGACTGCGCTCGAGGCCGCGCCCTGGGTGCGCTGGCACTACACGCCGGAACAATGGCAAGCGTGGGTCGAGCTGCAGTTCGCGCGCGCGATGGCGGTGCCGCCCACCTTCGTCGCCCGGCGCGCCTGGAAGATACTTCCCATCCCCTGCGTCGCCATCGCCGTCGGTGTCTACGCCACCGGGCAGGGTTCGCGGCTCTTCCAGTCCCTGTTCGTGCTGGCCACCTGCGGCGCCGTCGTCGGGCTCACTCTGGCGGCGGTACGGGCACAGCGTCGCGAACCCGCCCGGCTGCGCGCGCGGCGCCTGGCGGCGGCGCCCGATGCCTACTTCGGCCGTGACGGCGTTTTCTGCGACGGGGTCTTCATGACCTGGCTCGGACGGGATACCTACCTGGTTTCGGCCGCGATCGACCGCACCGAGCCTGCGAACCTGCTGCTGCGCTTCGAAAAGACGGTGATCGGCTCGGGCAAGCCGGCGGGCGTCGACCAGCGCGTGCTCATCCCGCCCGGCGCCGAGGCCGACGTGGCGCGACTGCAGGCGGAACTGTCCGCACGCTGCCCCAAGGCCCGCGTGGCCCTGGGCTGAGCCCGCGCGCCGCCCCGGGCGCGCCGGCCGCGCCCGCTGCCGAGGTCCGACGCCCCCGATGGGCCGAAATGCCGGCGGTTGCAGGTAACATCGGCGCCGCCCGAGCGCCGCGCAACGTGTCCGCGGCCACGCGTGGCGGCGCTGCCCGCCTCGCGCCGGTTCGTCCGGGCGCGGTATCGAGCCTCTGGAAGCCCCGCCCATGATGAGCGTCGTGTTTGCCTTCTTCAGCGTCGCCGGTGCATGGCTCACCTGGCGCCGCAACCCCTCGTACTCGGGCCGCTTCGGCCTGCACGTGCTGCTGGTGATCGTACTGTCGGTGGCCGCGGTCCTGCTGCTCATCTTCGCGGCGGTGGACTTCACGAGCAAGCTTGCCGAGCCGTGGGCGATGGGCATCATGATCGCCTTGCCCGCGCTCGGTGCGCTGGTGCTCATCTTCATCATCCAGAGCGTTTCCACCCCACCGGCGGCACGCCTGAACGAGGCCGTCCCCGCCTCGGTGGAGGTCGTGCACGTGCACCGGAGCAAGGTCGCCCCCTGGGCCAGGATCCTGCTCGGGCTCACGGCCGGCTTCGGCCTGCTGGGGCTGGTCGTGCCGGATCCGTTCAACGACTTGTTCTACGTCTTCGGTGGCATGACGCTGTTCCTGGCGGTGATCCTGCTGCCGGTCATGTACGTCACGGCGCGCCGCTTCGACCGGGCCCTCACCGTCCTGGAGGCCGCACCCTGGGTGCACTGGCACTACACGCCGGAACAATGGCGCCAGTGGGTCGAGACCCAGTTCACGCGCACGGTGGCGGCGCCCCCCACGTTCATCGTCCAGCGCGACTGGAAGAAGCTCGCGTGGCCGTTCGCCCTGATCGCCGTCGGTGTCTATGCCACCGCACCGGGTTCGCGGCTCTTCCAGACCCTTTATATCGTGGGCACGTGCGCTGCCATCGCCGGGCTCGTGTACGCGTCGGTCTGGGACGAGCGCCGCGCCCCGGCCAAGGCCCGCGCGCGGCGCCTGGCGGCGGCGCCCGATGCCTATTTCGGCCGTGACGGCGTGTTCTGCGACGGGGTCTTCACGACCTGGCTCGGGCTCGATACCTACCTGGTTTCGGCCACGATCGACCGCGCGGAGCCGGCCAGCCTGCTGCTGTGCTTCGAGAAGACCGTGGTCAACCCCTACGGCCCGAGCACGCCGATGAGCATCCACCACAGCGTGCTGATCCCTCCGGGCGCCGAGGCCGATGTCGCGCGGCTGCAGGCGGAACTCTCGGCACGCTGCCCCAGCGCGCGCGTGGCCCTGGGCTGAGTCCCCGGGCCACGCCCCGGGGCACCCGGACGACGCATGCTCGAAAGACGGGTGTGGCGCAATTTCGTCGCCGTGACGTTCAGCGTCGCGGTGCTGGGCGTCGGCCTGGGCAGCACCTACCCGTTGAGCGCGCTGGTGCTGACGGCGCGCGGCTACGGCCCCGATGTCGTCGGCGCGATGGCGGCGGTCTCGGCGCTGGGCGGCGTGATCGGCACGCTCGGTGCACCGGCGGCCACGCTGCGGCTCGGGCGCCGGCGCGTGATGCTGTGTTGCCTGGCGCTGGCCGGCGCGTCGGTGGTGTCGCTGCAATACGCCGGCAGCCTCTGGACCTGGGCCGTGCTGCGGCTGCTCTTCGGCGTCTCGATGGCGCCGCTGTTCGTCATCGGCGAGGCCTGGATCAGCGTGCTGCCGGCCGATGCGGTGCGCGGGCGCGTGGTCGCCATCTACACGACGAGCTTCGCGTTCTTCCAGGTGCTGGGGCCCTTGCTGACGAGCGCGCTGGCGGCGTACCCGGATTTCGCCTTCCTGGCCTGCGGCGGCGTCTTCCTGCTGGGCGTGCCGGGCATCGCACTGGCGCGCGACGACGATGCCGCCGTGGCGCCGGTGCCCGAGGCGCCGGCCGGCCCCAAGGACGCCGATGCCTCCTGGATCCGCATCGTGCTCGTGGCGCCGGGGATCGTCGCCGGCGCGGCCTTCTTCTCGGCCTTCGACAACGTGGTGCTGAGCTTCCTGCCGCTGTTCGCGCTGGATGCGGGACTGGACCAGCGCCGCGCGCTGGCCGCGGTGACCTTCGCGCTGCTGGGCGAGGCCCTGCTGCAGTTCGCCGCCGGCTGGATGGCCGACCGCTACGGCCGCCAGCGCGTGCAGATGGGCAACGCGCTCGCGCTGTGCGTGCTGCTGCCGCTGCTGCCATTGATGATCCACGTCGCCGTGGCCTGGGAGGCGTACCTGTTCCTGATCGGCGGCCTGGCCGGCGCGGTCTACACGCTGTCGATGGTGGCCTGCGGCGAGTATTTCCGCGGCACGGCGCTGCTGCGCGCCTCGGGGCTGATCGCGCTGACGTGGAACCTGGCCGGCAGCAGCGGCACCGCCGCCACCGGCTGGCTGATGCAGCGCTGGGGCTCGGGCGCGATCACGTCGCTGCTGACGCTGATGATCCTGGTCTTCGTCGCTGCGGCGAGCATCGAGGCGCGCCGCCGATCTACAGCCAGTTGCCCATGATGACGAACGGCGCCCAGTAGAACGGATGGGCGAAGCCGCTGCTGCCCTGCAGCAGTCCCAGCTGCGCCTGCTGCAGTGCCTGGGCGCGCGGCAGCCCGGCGCCGGCCGAGCGCCGCTCGTAGAAGGCGCGCATCAGCGTGGCCGTGCTCTGGTCGCTCACCGGCCACAGCGACGCCAGTACGCTGGCGGCGCCCTGGGTAGCCACCAGGGAAGCCATGCCCTCGACCTCCAGCCCGTTCTCGTCCTTGCCGCCGCCGTTGGCCGTGTTGCACGCCGAGAGGGTGAGCTGGTCGACGCCCGAGAAGTCCAGCGTGCCGATCTGGCCGAGCGTCAGCTGCGTCTTGTCGCCCAGCAGCAGGTAGGAGCTCTCCTCGTCGCCGTTGGCGCTGAGCACGAAATGGCTGCCGATGTGCAGCACCCGGTGTTCGCCGCGCAGCGCCGCCTCCAGGTGGTCGCGGTTGAAATCCGCGTCCAGCGCGATCGTGCCCGGCAGCACGCCGTGCTGGGAGCCGGGTGCCTGGACGATGGACTCGAGCTCCTCGCGCACGCCGTGCAGCGCTGCCAGCGGCGGCGCGGCCTGGGTCATGCCGAAGGCCGATACCTGCCAGGGACTGCGCGCGGCGCTGGCCGTGGACTTGGCCCCGGCCAGCACCTGCGCCACCGCGTAGCGCTCGACCAGGTAGTGCTGGCCATCGTAGAGCGCGGCAAACGGGATGTAGCGCAGGTTGTCGGTCAGCGAGAGCACGAGCGTATGGGCCTTGACCTTGTCCAGGTCGGCGGCGATCGGTTCGATCAGGATGTGGTACATCGCCTGGGCCGCCGCATGCGGATCCTGCTGCGGGCTGATGAGCGCCTGGCGCAGGTCGGCGACGCGGTGGTTGAGTTCGACGGCGCCCACGGCGATGTGGCGCGCGAACGAGCCGCGCGGCGTGGCGATGATCACCAGCAGGTAGTCGTCGCAGACGACGTAGTACAGGCCCACCGCGTCCGGGTCGGCCTTGACCACGTTGGCCAGCGCGCCGGTGGCGCTGCTGATCTGCTGGTTGCTGGGCGCCGCCGTGCCCGGGGAGCTGGCCAGGCGCGCAGGCAGCGCGGCCAGCCACTTCTTGAAGTTGGCACGCCAATCGGTGGATTCGTCGGCCAGGTTCTTGCGCCGCTTCTCGTCCTCGTCCGAAAGCGTCTCGTACTTGGCGCGCCGCTCCAGCGTGTCGAGCTCCTTGGCGCGCGCGATCTCGTCGTTGACGAGCTTTTCGTAGTCGTCCTCGGCACCGCGCTCGGCACCGACGAGGTCGGCCGTCGGCCGGGGCGCATCGCCGCGGCGCACGAGCTGCGAGAGCTCCTGGTCCTTGAGCAGCGCCAGCACCTGCTCGGCCTCGCCCAGGCGCCCGGCGTCGATCAGCAGCGACGCCAGCGCCTTGTACGCGCCGCGCCGGTCCTGCACGAACGCCTGCTGGGCGTCAACCTGTATGCCTGCCAGCGAGGCGCGCATCGACTGGATGGTGTTGATCGTCGTCTTGCCCCAGTAGATGGCCGGTTCGCGCAGCGCGCCGGCCGCCAGCACGTCGCGCAGGCCATCCTGCACCCGCCAGAGGTACTCGGGATTGCCGCCGCGCACGGCCACGGGCAGGGCCTGCTGCAGCAGGTCCAGGGCGCCGTCGCGGTCGCCGAGCTTGAGTTTCACCTGCGCCAGCAGCGTCATCACGAAGGCCAGGTCGGGGTTGATCGACCCCTTGATGGACTGGCGCACCGCCAGCGCCTGTTCCAGTGGCGCCCGCGCGTCGGCGTAGCGGCCCAGCTGCTCGTAGATGTAGGCGAGCGATATCAGGCAACGGTAGGCACGCCCGGTCGGGTTGTCCAGCTTGCCGTAGACCTCGACGCTGCGCAGCGCATCCGCCAGCCCTTCCTGGCAGCGGCCCAGGCCGCACAGCACGCGCGCGTGGACCGTGAGCATCATCACCAGCAGTTCGCTGTGCGAGGGGCCGTTGCGCTCGTAGGCCTTGAGCGCCCGCTCGACCAGCGGCAGGGCGAGGTCGAACTGCCCGAGCATGCCGTAGTTGGCCGACAGGTTGAGCATGCCCACCAGCAGCTTGTCGCTGTCGGCCCCGTAGAGCTTGGCACCGATGTCCATGGCGCGCTGGATCGCGGTGCGCGCCAGCGCGTACTGTCCGGTGGACTGGAAGTCGATGAACAGGCGGTTGAGCGCGACGGCGAACTCGACGCTGTCGGGTCCCTTGCTGTTGCGGATCACGGTCGCGTTGCGCTTGTCCATGGCCAGCGCCTTGCCGTACTCGCCTTTGTCGCGGTAGATCGAGGCCAGCAGCGCGTAGGCCTTTGCCAGGCGCACATCGCCGGGATCGAGTATGCGCGTGCCGGTGTCGACGGCGTGCTGGGCCATGGGCAGCGCACGCTCGAGGTCGTCGAACTGGTAGTAGGTCGAGGCCAGCGCGAAGATGGCGACGGCCAGCCGCGGGTCGTCCGGCGGCAACAGGCGCTGGCCCACCGCGACCGCATGCTCCATCAGGGGCAGCGCGTCCTTGAACTCGCCCTGGTTGTAGTAGTCGTCGGCCAGGTCCATCTCGGCCTTGGCCGCCTGCAGGCTGTCCCGGCCGAAGTGGTTGCGCGCGCTGTTGAGCGCCATCTTGAGCTTGACGCGATGCAGTTCGCCCGTGATGCCCAGGTCGGCCAGCAGCACCGGGGGCGATGCATCGGGCGCCCCGGCGCGGGCGCCCGTGACCGGGGCGCACAAGCCAGCCAGGCTTGCCAGAACCAGCGCGGTGCGAATCTGCATGTTCCGCTCGCTCCTGTCCGAGAACCCGTCTGCCGGCGCGCTGTCTGTCGCGGCTACATGCGCAGATTCATGTTCCCAAAAAAGCGCATCACGGGCAAGACCCGCCGGCGTGCATCGGTCAGCGCCGGCTAGAGCCAGTTTCCCATGATGATGAACGGTGCCCAGAAGAACGGGTGGGCGAACGGCTGGGCCGGGTCGGGCACGAACGGGGCGGGCGCGCCGCCCCGGGGCGTGCCGCTGCTTGCGGGCGCGCCCGGGCGCGGCCCGGCCGCCGTGCCGGCGCCGCGCAGCAGCGCCAGTTGCGCCTGCTGCAGCGCCTGGGCGCGCGGCAGCCCGTCGCCGGCCGAGCGGCCCGCGTAGAAGGCGTGCATCAGCGAGGCGGTGCTCTCGTCGCTCACCGGCCACAGCGAGGCGAGCACGCTCGATGCGCCCTGCGTGGCGACCACCGAGGCCATGCCCTCCACCTCCATGCCGTTCTCGTCCTTGCCGCCGCCGCTGGCCGTGTTGCAGGCCGACAGGGTGAGCTGGTCGACGCTGGAGAAATCGAGCGTGGCGATCTGGCTCAGGCTGAGGTGGCTGCGGTCGCCCAGCAGCAGGTAGGAGCTGTCCTCGTCGCCGCTGGCGCTGAGCACGAAGTGGCTGCCGACGTGCAGCACCCGGTGCTCGCCGCGCAGCGCCTGCTCGAAGTGTTCGCGATCGAAGTCCTGGTCCAGGCTGATCGTGCCGGGGAGCACGCCGCGCGTGCCGCCCGGCACGCGCACGATGGACTCGAGCTCGTCGCGCACGCCGCGCAGCGGATCGAGCGGCGGGGCGGCCTGGGTCATGCCGAAGGCCGCCACCTGCCAGGGCGTGCGGCTGGGGTCGGTGCGCGGGTGCGACCCGGCGACCAGCTGGGCCACGGCGTAGCGCTCCACCAGGTAGTGCCGGCCGTCGTAGAGCGCCGCGAACGGGATGTAGCGCAGGTTGTCGGTGAGGGAGAGCACCAGCGTGCGGGGCTTGGCCGCGTCCAGGTCCGCCGCGATGGGATCGATCAGCGTGTGGTACATCGCCGTGGCGGCCGGGCGCGGGTCGGCGAGCGGGTCGGTCAGCGCCTGGCGCAGCGCGGCGATGCGGTGATTGAGTTCCACGGCGCCCACGTCGATGCGCCGCCCGAACGAGCCGCGCGCGGTGGCGATGATGACCGACACGTAGTCGTCGGTGACCACGTAGTAGAGCCCGATCGCTCCCGGGTCCGCCTTGACCACGTTGGAGAGCGAACCCGACTCCTTCAGGATGTCGGTGGTGCTGGGCGCCGCCGCGCCGCTGCCGGCGCCCAGGCGCGCGGGCAGCGCCGCCAGCCACTTCTTGAAATCGGCCCGCCAGTCGGTGGCCTCGTCGGCCAGGTTCCTGCGCCGCGCCTCGTCGGCGTCCGAGAGCTTCTCGTACCGGGCGCGGCGCTCGAGCGCGTCGAGCTCCTGCGCATGCTCCAGGCTGCCGGTCACCAGCTTCTCGTAGTCGTCCTGGGCCGCGCGCTCGGCGCCGACGAGCTCGGCCCCGGGCCGCGGGCCATCGCCGCGGCGGATCAGTTGCGCGCGCTCATGGTCCTTGAGCAGCGCCAGCACCTGCTCGGCCTCGGGCAGGCGCCCGGCGTCGATCAGCAGGGCGGCGAGGCGCTTGTAGGGGCCGCTGCGGTCACGGACGAACGCGCTTTGCAGGTCCTCGTCGACCTCGTGCAGCGAGGCGCGCATCGACTGGATCGTGTTGACCGCGGCCTTGCCCCAGTAGATGGCCTCCTCGCGCGCCGCGCCGCCGCGCGCCGTGCTGCGCATGCCCGCTTCGATCTTCCACAGCATCTCGGGGTGGTCGCCGCGCGCGACGATCGGCAGGGCCTGCAGCAGCAGCGCGCGCGCGCCGTCCACATCGTGCGCCTTCATCCTGAGGTCGGCCAGGGAGAAGAGCATCGCCGCCACCTGGGGGTGGTAGGGTCCCTGCACGCGCCGGCGGATGTCCAGCACGCGCTCGATCAGCGGCTGCGCGTCGGCGTCGCGCCCCAGCTGGCGGTACACGCGGGCCAGCGTCAGGTAGGTGCTCGACAGCTTGAGGTTGTTGGGCGCATCGAGGTGCTCGGCGATCTGCACGGCGCGCAGGGCCACGGGCAGCGCCTCCTGGCAGCGCCCGAGCGAGCACAGCACGCCGGCCAGGCTGCCCAGCTTGTTGGCGACGCGGAAATTGACGGTGCCGATGTTCTGCTCGTCGTTGCGCTCGGCATGCTCGATCATCGGCAGGGCCAGCTCGGGCTTGCCCAGGCTCACGTACACCTGGGCGAGGTTGAACATGGGCTGCGTCGCCGCGGCGCTGTCGGGGCCGTGCAGCCGCTCCTGGATGGCCAGCGCGTGCCGGTAGTCCTCCAGCGCCAGCGCGTAGCGCCCGAGGGACTCGTTGAAGATCCCCAGCTCGTTGTACGAGAGCGCGGCCGCTGCGCCCTCGGGCCCGCTGGTGCGCAGCACGATGGCCAGGTGCCGGGTCTGGAAAGCGAGCGCCTGGGCATGGTTGCCGGCCTCGTAGCAGATCATCGCCAGGCCGTTGAGGACCGGCAGCAGGCGCGGATCGTCCGCCCCGAACGCGTTCTCGTAGATCGCCAGGGCGGCCATGGCCAGCTTCTGCGCGCCCGCGCTCTCGCCGATGCCCGAGTAGGCGCTCGCCAGGTTGAAGGCGGCCACCGCCACCTGCACGTGCTGCACGCCCAGGCGGTGATCGCGTATCGCCAGGTCGCGCCGGTAGTAGGGCACTGCCTGGGCAAATTCGCTGCGCGCGTAGTAGGCGTTGCCCAGCGCGTTGGCCGCATTGGCCGCTGCCAGGCTGTCCACGCCGTCCTGCTGCTGGGCTTCCTCGAGCGCCTGGCGCAGCAGGGCGGTGCGGAAGTCGCCGGCCGACCGGGGCGCAACGGCGGCGTTCGCAATCGCCGCCTCGGCCGGGCGCTCGGGCGCGATCACCGAGCGCAGTACCGGTGCGAGCAGCGTGCGCGCCGGGCGCCCGTCCATCTCGCCCAGCGAGAGCAGGTACTGGCCATTGCGATAGTCGAGGACGGTGAGCGCTGGCGCCGGCGCCGCGCCGGCTGCCGTCGCGGCGATCGGGCACAGACCCGCCAGCAGAGCGCCGAGGCGGCGCCGGATCGCGCGCCCTGCGGCCGCTGGCCCGGTGCGCACGCGCCCCGCCGCAGCGCTACCGTGCGGTGGCGGGCGGCCGTGCACGGATCAGTTCTCGCCTCGACCCTTGAAACGCCAATACAGGCCCAGCGCCAGGTCCCTGACCGGATCGAGCGAGAAGCGCTCGCGCTCCTGCGGCTTGAGGCTCTCGTGGATGAGGTACTTCAGATCCGACACGACCGTCGTGCTGTCGGCGAAATAGCCGTGGCCCATGAACTCGGTGCTGACCATGGACGCGTCGACCGTGTCCAGGTTGGGCATGACCACGAGGTTCTTGCCGCTTTCGCCCAGGCGGTTGTAGCCGCCGTGCAGGTCGCGCGAGGCCATCAGTGCCTTGTCGTTGCTCGACGCGTACAGGGTCACGCGCGGGCCGCCCGAGCGGCCCAGGATGGACGGCGCGATATCGCGCTTGAACACGTCGGCGTCCAGGTCCGGCGCGGCCAGGACCACCTGGCTGAATGCGCGCCGCTTGGAGCGGTCCTCGTCGAGCAGCGCCTTGAAGCCGCGCGTGAGCACGCGGTTGCCCATGCTGTGGGCGATCACGTAGATGGGCGTGCCCGGCGCGATCGTGGCCAGCGAGGCGAGCACCGTCTTCATGTCGGCGATCGACCATTCGGCGTTTTGTTCGTCGACGGTGTACTGGACGAGTTCGGCGCGCGAGGGCCAGGAGAACAGCACGGTCGCGCCGGCGAAGTTCAGGTCGTAGGACAACTGCGCGGCGCGCAGCGAGGCGTCGGCGAAGCTGGTGTTGTAGCCGTGGATGAAGACCAGTATGCCGGGGTTGCTCAGCGCCGTGGCGCGCTTGGCGATCTGCGCGCGCCACTCGTCCGCGTCCAGGGTCTGCAGCGACTGCAGCAGCACGTGCTTCTGCGGATCGGCGCGGAATTCCAGGCGCAGGATGGACGGCGCCTCGATGCTGCCGCGCTGGTGCGTGCGCGGGATCGTCACGTTGACGACGCCGTAGCCCAGGTCGCCGCGGTCGCCGCCGAAATGATCATCGGGGGCCGGGCTGGGGGTGGGCTTGCGGTCGGTGGCGTAGTAGACGCGCAGCACGTGGTAGAGCAGATTGCCCTGGCTGTCGCGTACCTCGTCGCCGTGCCCGGGTCCGGTCGCCATGCCGGCCGGCGGCTCCAGCGTGAAGGACTTGTCCTGCACCGGTTCGGGCGACGGGTGGTCGCGTCCGAGCACGCGGTCGACGGCGGCGATCAGGCCGTCGTCGAGGCCGCGGGTGGACTCGGCCTCGAGCGCGTGCGCCTGCTCGTCGGTCAGCGTGACCTCGAGCCTGCGCGTTTCGGCCACGGCCTCGCCGCAGACGTCCGGATCGTAGGGCGCGCCGTAGACCTTTTCGGCGGAGTGATCCCAGAAACGGCGGTTGGCCAGCGCGGCGCCCAGGCGCGGCGCGAAGGACGCGACATCCGCGCCCTGGACCGAGAGCAGCAGGTGCAGCGTGCGGGTTTCCTCGAGCGTGGTGCCGCGCACGCACAGGTCGAAATCGCTTGCGCTGGCCCCGGCGCACAGCGCAGCCAGCAGCGCGCCGAGGCCGAGGCGGCGCCATGACCGGTCGCCGGCGGGTGTACTGCCGGCCGGTATGCTGCGGGAAGCGGACATACAGGAGGCTCCGTGGGAAAGGTCGACACCGTTGTACCGTATTTTGCCTCCAGTCCGGTGCGCGGGTCCACCGTGTGTTGCTTCGCGTCCACGCTCACCTGACGAGCGGCACCGGCGGCCTGCCGGGTGCGCCTGGCATCGTTACGCGCCCGTGACTGCCGGGGCGTGAAAATCCGGGCGCCGATGATGGGGATCGCGCCGGCGGTGGCGCCTTGCGCTGCGCCATCCGCAGCAAAATCCGCCGCAAAATCAGTGCGCGAGCGGAACCGCCGCGAGGATCGCGACGATGAGCGCGGCGCACCCCAGCGCATGGACGGACAGCGTCAACTCGATGCTCTGGCGCAGGCGTCGGCGCTGGTCGACGCCGCGGCGCATGCCCAGCATCGCCTTGACGCCGGCACCGGCCAGCGCCGCCGCGGCGACCAGGTACCACAGCGGCAGTGCGTGGCGCGCCACGCTCGCCACGGCCGCGGCCACGGCGATGAAAGTCAGGCCGCCGTAGATCCGGCGTGCCCCGGCGACGCCCCAGCGCACGACCAGCGTGTGCTTGCGCGCGCGCCGGTCCGAGTCCATGTCGGGCACTTCGTTGATGACGATGATCGCCGCCACCCAGGCGCTCACCGGCACGCAGATCAGCACGGCACCGCCGTCCACCGTGCCGGCCTGCAGCCACACGGCTCCCAGCACGGGCAGCACGCCGAGGCCGAGGGCGACCGCCAGTTCGCCCACGCCGCGTGCCGACAGCTGCACCTGCGGCAGCGAGTACAGCAGGCCCAGCGCCAGGCCCGCCAGGCCCAGCAGCACGATGCCCGGGCCGCGCAGCACGGTCAGTGCGGCGCCCAGCAGCAGCGCTGCCGTCGCCAGGCCGATCGCCAGGCGCGTCATCTCGGCCCGGCTCATCAGTCCGGTCTGGATGAAGCGCGAGCCGCCGGTGTAGGGGTACACGCGCTCGTCGTTGCCGGCATCGGCACCGCTGAGGTCGTCGCCGATGTCGTTGTACACGTTGGTGGCCGCGTGTGCCAGGGCGGTGGCGGCCAGCGCGAGGGCGAACAGCAGCGCGTCGAAGCGGTGGTAGGCCGCACCGGCCCAGGCGGTCCCCACCAGCACCGGCAGGACCGAGGCCACGAAGAACGCCGGCCGGGTCGCGAGGAAGGCGCGCCGGGCGGCCATGGCCAGGCCCGGTGCGGCGAGGTGCGGCGACGGCCGGTCGACGAGCGGGCTTGCTGGCGGCATGAGAAGGCTCCGGCCCGGCGCGGGCAAGCGTACGCATGGCCGCGGGAAGCAGCCCAAAGGCGCACTAAATAAATCTCACAAATACTCACTAACTACTTAAATACTTATAAAATGCGCATGTCCCGCGCCGGTCCGCGACCCTCGTCCGGAGCGCAGGCCAGGAGTCCATCGCATGACGATCGCCGCGCACGCCACGCACGCCGGGCTGCAGCCCGCCTTCACGTCCGACCGCGACCTGTGGGAACAGCTCTTCGCGGCGATCGATGCGCGCGATGCGCGCGCGTTCGCCGGCTTTCTCACGCCGGATGCGCGCTTTCGCTTCGGCAATACGCCCACCATCATCGGGTCCGAGGCCGTCCGCGCCGCGGTGGCCGCCTTCTTCGACGCCATCGGCGGCTGCCGCCACGAACTGCTGCGCACCACCAGCGGCGCGACCTCGCTGGCCTGCGAGGGCCTCGTCACCTACACCCGGCACGACGGCACGTCGATCACGCTGCCCTTCGCCAACGTGGTCGAGATGCGCGGCGACAAGGCTGCCGCCTATCGCATCTACATCGACAACACGCCGCTGTTCGCCCCCGCCGTCGCTTGATCGCATGGCTCGCTCCTACGGTGCGGTCTTGCCGAATCGATAGTGGAGCGTCACGCCTACCAGGTTGACGTTGTAGCGGTAGGTCTGCAGGCCCAGCGACAGCAGGTCGGGCACGCTCGCCGGTGCGACGCCGTCGAGCGCCCAGTCGCTGCTGCTGAAGCTCTCGTGGGCGAGGCGCATGCGCACCAGCATCGCTTCGGAGCAGCGGTAGCTCAGGTTCAGGTCCATCGTGTCCAGCCGCGTCGTGTTCTGCGGAAAGGCCTGGGCCAGGCCGCCGACGGTCGAATCGTTGGACGCGAAGGACGGCGCGTAGCGGTAATCGAGCGCCAGCGTCCAGCGTTCCTGGGGCACCCAGCGTCCACCCGCGCCGAGGTTCCAGAAGCGCTGGGTATCGGCGAGCAGCCAGGTGTCGTTGGCCGAGCCGTTGGAGCCGTTCTGCAGCGCATAGCGGCTCTGGTAGCCGGCGTCCAGGTGGGCGCTCAGCGTGTCGCGCGGCGTCCAGCTGAGCATCGTCGAGGTGCGCCGCTCGTGCACGCTCTGCAGCCCCAGCGGCGAGGAGCGGTAGTCGTCGTTGGCCAGGTAGGCCTCGAGCGTCCAGGCCAGCGTAGGCAGCGGCGACCAGGATCCGGTCAGGGTGGTGAAGCGCTGGTCGCGCGGCGCCGCATCGTAGGGGCGCACGAGGGCGCTCTCCCCGGCGGGCAGCGCTGCGAGGTCGTAGCCCGAGGCCTTGCGCAGCGCGTCGCCGTACTTGAGCGTGATGCGCATCGCGGGCAGCGGCAGCACCGTGGCGCGCACCCAGCTGCGCGCTTCCGCCGTATGGGTCGGAACCTGGCCGGAGCCGTAGCGCAGGTCGATGTACTCGCCGCCGATGCCCACGCGCGCCCAGCGCACGAGAGCATAGTCGGCGCCGCCGTCCAGCCGCAGCCTGTTCTGGCCGTAGCGCGGCGCCAGCGCGGTGCCGCCGGGGTAGGTGTCGGTCACCGTGTAGGCCACCGGGATGGGCGTGGTCCGGTCGTCGCGTCCCTCATAGGTGGCGTTGCCGCGCAGGCTCAGCCGCGACCAGGGGCGCGAGGACAGGCCCAGCGCGTAGTGCGACAGCAGCACGTTGCCGTCGAGCGCGCCGGCCGCCGGCGCGGCCGCGCCGGGCAAGGTGCTCACCGGCAGGAAGGCCGCGTTCTGGCGCAGGCTGCCCAGCGACAGGCCATAGGTGACGACGGTCGAGCGCCACGGCACGAGCACGTTGCCGGTGGCGGCGAGCTGCTGCAGCTGGTTGCTGGGCGGCGTGCCGAGGCGCCCGTCGGTGGAACCGGCGACCAGCGGTGTGTACGGATTGGCGAAGTTCAGCGCATTGCTGTCGTCCTCGAACCAGGAACCGGTGTAGGTGAGGCGCAGGCCGGCCGCGTGGCCGCTCCAGGCTGCCCCGGCCTCGATCGAATCGGTCACGTAGTCGATGTAGCGCGGCAGCTGCACGGCTTCGGTGAGGAAGCTGGCACTCGTCAGTCCGGTGCCGTCCTTCTCCTGGCGCTGGAACTGGCTGAACAGGGTCCACTGGGGCGTGGCCTGGTACTGGCCCAGCACCGACACCGTGCGGCGCTGGGTCTCGATATCGACCGGTGCCAGGCTCGCGCCCAGCGTGCTCATGCCCGCCGTGCTGGCGCCGGGCACCCAGCCCGGGGGCAGGCGCAGGTTGCCGTTGCCACCCTGGAAAGGCGTCAACGCGGAGTCATACAGGTGGTCCGGCTGGCCGTCGTAACGCACGCGCAGGTCGAAGCGCCCCTCCTGGCCGCCGTCGATCGATGCATCGCGCGCCGGCAGGCCCAGGCGCTGCGCCTCGACATCGGCATAGCTGCCCTCGGCGTTGCGCCAGTGCGCGTCCGCATCCGCGTCCACGTAGCCGCCGCTGCGGTCGATGCCCGTGTACTGCCCGTACTTGGCGTTGGCGCCATGCACATACTCGCCGCCCAGTGTGGCGTCGCCGGCGACGCCGGTGAAGAACGGGCACTGCGCGCACTTCCAGGCACTCGTGTCCACGGCCGGCGCCCCGGCATCGGCCGTCTGCGCACCGGCAGCGCCGGCCGCCAGCGCAGCGGCCACGCCCAGCACGAGGGCGGCGGGCCGGGGGCTATCGGGACCGAGCCTGTTCATCGTCGGTTCCCTCCTAGCGCATCAAGGCGCGGCCCGACGGGTGGTTGGACCCGTGCACCTGCGAGTGGCAATTGGTGCAGCTGCCGGCGACCAGGTAGACGCTGGGCGCGGCGCCAGCGCCGGCCAGGCCGGCCGGCGTGGCGGCGACGGACGGGTGTCCGGCGCCTTCGTGGCATTGCTGGCAGAGGAAGGGCGCGCGCGCCTTGAGCAGCGAGGGCTGGACCGAGCCATGGGCGTCGTGGCAATTGCTGCAGTCCTCGGCCACCGGCTGGTGCTCCCACAGGAACGGACCGCGGTATTCCGCATGGCAGCCGGTGCAGGTCTCGGTCACCGTGTTCTTCACGAGTTGCGCCGGCGCGCTCGAGCCGTGCGGGGCATGGCAGGCCGTGCAGGCCATCTTGCCTTCGCGCAGCGGGTGATGCGAGGGCTTGAGCAGGTCGACGCGCTGGGCCTGGTGGCAACCGGCGCAGACCTCGACCTGCGTGGCCCTGGCCTGCACCGGATCCTTGATGGCGTGCAGGCTGTGGCAGTCGGTGCAGGCGACCTGGGCGCCGGCATGCGGACCCGAGCCCCATTGTTGCGCCACGTCCGTCTGGTGGCAGCCCAGGCACATGGCGTCCTGGCGGCGGTGCGAGGCCGGGGCATCGTGGCCGAACTGGACCATGCCGGCCATGTCCGTGCCGCCGCTGGCGGCGTGCCTGCCGCCGGGGCCATGGCAGGCCTCGCATTGCAGGCCGCCATGGCCGAACGGGCCACGCGGATCATTGGGCCGGGCGTGCTTGGTGCGGAAGATCGCCGTCAGCGCGGGCGCATCGTGGCATCCGAGGCAGGTGTCGGCGCCGGCGGCGCTGTAGGTGCCGACCCTCGGGAGGGCGGTCGTGGCCGCTGCGGGCGCGGGCGGTGCGGTCACGGGAGTCGATGGTGGCGCCGGCGCCGGCGGATCCACGTGCGCCAGCGCCGGCGCCGCGCCCGCCAGCGCCAGGGTCGCGCCGGCCAGCAGCATCGCGGCGCCCGAGCGCAGGGGCCGGCGCATGCTGACGAGTGCCTGGGACACCGCGGGCACCGGCTACGGCTGCAGCGCGGCGATGTTGTGCACGACGGCCACGTCGGCCACCGCGCCCGGCCCGTGGCACACGGCACAGGTCTCGTTGGAGACGACCTGGCTGCCGGCGTTCTTGATGATGCCGAAGTTGGCCCCGTTCTGGACCATGTGCGTATGGGCGATCGCCTGCTGGTGGCAGGACGAACACACGGCCGCCCCGGCGGTCACCGCGGTCTGTCCCGCCGGCGGACTGTCGCCGACGCCGCCGACATAGGTGCTGATCGTGGTGGCCAGCGTGGTGGAAACGGACGGATCGGTGGGGTAGAAGGTGCCCGCCGCGTGGCAGGCCAGGCAGTTGTTGAGCAGGCCCGGGAACGGCGTCTCGGTGGCGAAATCATCCACGGCGCCGCGGTGGTAGATGATGTACGGGCTGGTGCGCAGGGCACTGCCGTGCACCGCGTGGATCATGACCTTGAGGTCGATCGACTGCTCGGCCAGGCCGTCGGTCGGGTCGGGGTTCGTCGGCGTGATGCCGGCGGCGATGCGGGCGACGACGTCGGTGGCGTCCGGGTTGTGGCACAGCGCGCAGGCCTCGACGTTGTCGTTGCGGTTGTCGCCGTGGACGTCGAGGTGGAGGTGGCAGACGTTGCAGTTGGCGACATTCACGACGGTGCGCCGCGGCGTCGGCGTGGTATCGGTGATCGCCGCGTAGGACACCACGCTGGGAGCGGGTATGTCCTGTACCCCCAGCGTGCCGCCGAAGTCGTGTCCCGGATGCCCCTCGAACAGCACCCCCGCCGAACCCACCACGTTGGCCGGGATCGCCGTCGGCGAGGTCACCGTGTAGCTGCCATCGCCGTTGGCGGTAGGGGGCGTCGTGGCACAGGCCACCGCGATGCTCAGCGGCTCGGCGGCCTCGCTGGTCACGCCGCTGCCGACATTGGTGTAGTCGGTGGTGCTCCACGCGATGTTGAGGTCGAGGCCGGTGGCGGGGTCACCGCCGGTGCAGTGCGTGAACGGCTCGGAGGTGAGCAGGTTCCAGGGCGCGTTGCCGTTGGTCGGATCCGTGACCGAGAAGCGGATCACGGGAAACTGGCCCGGTCCGGTGTTGGTGGCGGAGATGATGTTGTAGGCGAACTTCTGCTGGTAGGCCAGCACGGGATTGACGTGCGCGGCGAGCACCTGCAGCTGGCCATTGTCGATGGCCGACGCCGGTCCGTGGCAGGTCGAGCACTGCGTGTTGTTGGCAATGATGCCGGTGGCGTGGTTGGCCCCGGTGGCGAAATTGATGTTGTCGTGGCAGGCGCCGCAGGACTGCATCGTAGGCAGCGTGATGAACTCGGCCGCCTCGGGTGCACTGGCCAGGTCCTGCACGTGGCAGGCCGCGCAGTTGCGCTGGTCCTGGGGGTAGACCACGGTATTGAAGTTCGACAGCGAATCGCGGTAGCCGACGATCCAGTAGCCCTGGCCCAGCGTAGGCGTGGGGTCTGAAGTGCCCGTCACGTAATTGCTGATGCTGGGCAGGCTGCTGCCGGCGTGGATCTTGTGGACCATCACGGCCATGTCCAGCGAGTTGCCGCTGTACGGATCGGTGGTGCCCGGGTTGTGGCACAGCACGCAGTACTTCACCTCGACGCGGGCACCGCCGTGGGCGGCGAGCTGCGTATGGCAGCTGTCGCAGGTCGAGGTGGCGACGATGTCGTCGGTGAAGATGCCGCTGGTTGCGCCGGTCGACGGCTGGAAGGTATAGGCGCCGTTATTGGCCGGCGCGAGGCCGCGGATCTCGAAGCCGACCCGGTGCGTCAGCGCCGGGTTGTAAGGGATACTCGGAATGCCGGTGATGTTTGTCGTGAAGGTGTACGTGTAGCTGCCGTCACCGTGATCGACCAACCCGGCCGCGGTGGCGGACTCGACGCCCGCCTGCACCTGCGGCGCCGTCGCGCACGCCGGGACCCCGGCGGGGCAGACGGTCGGCGTCACGCTGCTGAAGATGTACGAGGCCCAGGTGCTCGCGGAGCCGTTCTGGCCGGGCGTGAGGCGAGCGAACGCCCAGGAGATATCGGCGGCCGGCAGTCCGGAGAGCGGGCCGCCGTTCTGGTCGACCAGCCTGAAGTCCACCACCGGTGGCCCGTTCACGCTGACGGCCGTTATCGTTCCGGTGATCGCCTTTGCGGTGGTGACGTCGTGCACCACGTTGGCCGCCGAGGGTCCGGCCGTTCCGGTGGCGCCCGCCGGACCGGACGAGCCGGTGCTGCCGCTGCATCCGGCCAGGGCGAGCGCCGCCGCCAGGACCACCGAAGAGAATGCGGCGACCGTGCGGCGCCGGCGCGCCTGCGCACCGGTGCGCGCCGCCCCGGTCGATTCCTGTGCGCAGCACGGCATGCGGTCACCCCCTGGATCGAAACGGTCCGATTACCTAGGCCCGGGCAAGGAGCAACGCGGCCGACGGTCGTGAAGCGGTGCGTTCACACGGTGAATCGCAAATTACGCAGCGTGTGCATGAGTGTCTGTACCCCAGCGCACAGACCCTCGATGGGTCGATGGCTAAGATTTTTTCGAGTCCGTGGCGCGCGGTCCCGGCGGGATATATGACGTTGTCCACCACGGTGCTAGCGCCGATGCGGGCGCGGCGATGAGGGGCGAGCAGCATGTTGCATGGAAATGCGCGGCACGCGATGCAGGGCGACGCGGTGCCGATACCCGGGTGGATGCGCGGTGCAATCCGGGCGTGCCGATGAATCCGCCGGAGGTGCCGGACCGGGGCCTCGGTGCCTGGCTCTGGCGCCGGCCACGGCGCTGGTTCCTGCTCGGCATCCCGGCCGGGGCGGTGATCGCGCTGCTGGCCGGCGTGGGACTGAGCGCCGTCTTCGCGGTCGGCCTCAAGTACACCGAGTCGACCGCGTTCTGCACGGCCTGTCATGAGATGAGTCCCGTGTACCAGGAACTGCAGCACAGCGTGCACTACTCCAATGTCCTGGGCATACGCGCCGGCTGCGGCAACTGTCACGTGCCGCCCACATTCTTTGCCGGGCTGGAGCGCCACATCGAGGCCTGGCACGACGGGTGGGGCCATCTGCGCGGAGAGCTCGACACGCCGGCCAAGTTCGAAGCCCACCGCCTCGAACTCGCGCAGGCGGTCTGGAAGGAATTCAAGGCCAACGATTCGGCCGAGTGCCGCAGTTGCCATGTGCCGGCAGCGATGGCGCTTGCCAAGCAGCCGCCGGAGGCGGCCAGCGCACACGCGGCGCTGGCGACCAGCGGCATGACCTGCATCGACTGCCACAAGGGCGTGGCCCACACCCTGCCGGCCGGCGGCTGATCCGGCCCCCGTCGGCAGCGTGTCCCGATGGCGCCAAGAGACGAGGACCGGTGCTGATGCACATCGAGACCAGCCGGATGATGCCGGCCTTCAGTTGCGACCAGATGTTCGACCTGGCTGCCGATATCGAGCGCTACCCCGAATTCCTGCCGGGCTGGATCAGCGCGCACATCCTGCAGCGCGACGGCGACCGCTGCGACGTGCGCCAGGTCGTGGGCATCGGGCCGCTGCACGTGGACTTCGCCTCGCAGGCGGTGCTGTCGCGCCCGCAGCAGATCGACGTGCATTCGGCGCAGGAGCCGTTCAGCGACTATCGCCTGTCCATCCACTTCGCGCCGCACCTGCCCGGTGGTTGCACGCTGCGGATCGCCGCCGACCTGCAGATGCGCTCGCCGCTGGTGCAGCAGGTCGTCAACCGCCTGCTGCCCGGTTCGGTCAACAGCATCGTCGGCGCGTTCGAGGCGCGCGCGCACCAGCTCTACGGGGTCGAGCGTGCCTGAGGCGCCGCAACTGCTGGCGCCGTACTGGCTGATCCGCTTCGCGGTGGCGGCGGTCTGGCTCTACGAGGGCCTGTGGTGCAAGCTGCTGGGCGGCCAGCCGCACGAGTTCGCCGTGATCGCCGCGGTGCCGACCTGGGGTCCGCGCATCGGCGCCACCGCGCTGCGCCTGCTCGGCTGCCTTGAAATCCTGCTGGCCGCCTGGGCGATCAGCGCGATCGAGCCGCGCGCGGCCGCGACCGTCCAGACCGTATTGCTGGTGCTGCTCAATGCCGGCGGCCTGTTCTGGGCCCGCAAGATCATCGTCGATCCCGGCGGCATGGTCGTCAAGAATGCCGCGTTTCTGGTGCTGGTGTGGGTGTGCGCCAGCCTGCCGGCATGGCGCTGAACGGCATGGACCTGGACCGCAGGAGCGCGGATCCCGTCGACCTGGACGCCGGGGTCGCCGGTGGCATGGACCGAAGTGGCATGGACCGAAGTGGCATGGACCCGGACGCCGCGGCGCCTACCGCGTGGCAGCACGGGCGTTTCGACGCGGCCGCCGGACCCGGCAGGCTGCTGTTCGGGCGCATGTACGAGGACGCCGGGATCGAGCGGCGCGCGTTCGCCCCGGGCGGACGCGTGCTGTGCATCGCCTCCGCCGGTTGCACGGCGATGGCCCTGGCGCCGGAGCACGCGGTCGTGGCCGTGGACATCAACCCGGTCCAGCTCGCCTATGCGCGCGCGCGCTGCGCCGGCGCACCGGGAGCGCGCGGTGCCGCGGAGCGCTTCATGGACCTGGGCCGCCGGCTGGGCCCGCTGGCGGGCTGGCGGCCGTCCGTGGTTCGGCGCTTCCTCGACCTGGACGATCCTGCGGAACAGGTCCGCTACTGGCGCCGCCACCTGGACACCCGGCGTTTCCGCCTGGCAGTCGACGCGATGTTCTCGCTGGCGTCCTTGCGCACCGTCTACGCCGCCCCGTTTCTCGACTTCCTGCCGCCGCGGCTGGGCGCGGTGATGCGCGCGCGCCTGGAGCGTTGCATCGCGCGCCATGCCAATCGTTCCAACCCGTATGCCCGTGCGCTGCTGCTGGGAGAGCTGCCCGACGCCCCGGTGCCCGCATGCGCGCGCGACATCCGCTTCGTGCAGGCCGATGCCGCGCGCTTTCTCGAGGGCGAGCCGGCGCAGAGCTTCGATGGCTTCGCGCTCTCCAACATCCTGGACGGGGCCAGCGCGGCGTATGCGCGCCGCCTGCGGGCGGCGGTGAAGCGGGCGGCGGCGCCGCAGGCGTGCGTGGTGCTGCGCAGCTTTCGCAGCCCGGACGCGGCTGACGCCGGCGACCATGCGGCCGAGGATCGTTCGATGCTCTGGGGTGTGGTCGGCGTGTCGCCGGCCCACCGACTTTGATCCCACTATCGAGGAGCGACCATGAAATCGGAAACCGGCCTGACCTATCGTGCGCAGTACCGCGCCCGGTACCGCGTGCAGGACGCCGAGGCGGCCGCCCGCGGGCCGGGCAACGCGGGTGTCGCCGCGGGCCAGGCGCAAGGCGCCACCGACGCCGACCGGGAGACAAAGCTGATCGTCACGCGCCGCAAGGTGGCAGCGGTGCCGGAGCGGGTCTGGCGCAGCCTGATGTTCTACGAGCAGATCGACGTGCCGCCGCCCTGGCTGCTGCGCCTGCTGTTGCCGCTGCCGATCCGCACCGAGGGGTCCAAGGCCGCGGTCGGTGACCAGGCCACCTGCCTTTACCAGGGCGGACACCTGCTCAAGCGCGTGCTGCACATCGATCCGGGCAGGTACTACGAGTTCGCGGTGGTCGAGCAGCAGCTCGATTTCGGCGGTGACCTGCGCCTGGCCGGCGGCAGCTACAGCCTGCGTGCGCTCGCACGCAGCGCCACGGAGATCGCGATAAGCACCCGCTACAGCGGCGGCCGGCGCCCGCGCCTGCTGTGGGGACCGGTCGAGGCGGTCGTCTGCCATCGCTTCCACCAGCACCTGCTGCGCTCGATCGGCGAAAAGGCCTGCGCCAGCTGAACGCAGCGCGGAGCCCCCGACAAGCAGCTCCCCTCTCCCTTGTAATTGGGAGAGGGGAGCTGCAAGGTTCTCAAAGGTGCCAGGTCGTTCGCACACCGAACGTTCGCGGTGGCTCGAGGAACGCGGTGGCGCCGGTGGCCAGTGGCGGCAGGTTGCTGCCGCCGGCCGTCGCCGCGATCACCGCCACGTTGGAGATGTTGCGTACCCAGGCGGCGACGGTCCAGTCCCCGCGTGCCGATACGTAGGTGAGCGTGGCGTCGGTCTTCACGTAGCCCTGCTGGTAGCCCCCCGGCGTGTGCGCGTAGTCGGCGTAGAACGAATCCTCGTAGCGCGCCTGCGCCTGCAGCGTCACGTGCCCGACGGGCAGCGGTACGTCGTGGGCGAATCCGGCGTTGATGGTCCAGTCGGGCGCGTACTGCAGCTGCAGCCCGTCGTAGTTGGCCGATCCGTCCGGCAGCTCGAAACGCACATTGCGCGCGTGCAGGTAACCGACCGAGGCGTGCAGCCGGTCGGCCGAGGTGGCCTGCCAGGTGAGGTCCAGCTGGTCGCCGGTGATCCTGACTTTCTGCGCATTGAAGGTCTGGTTGGAATTGAGCACCGTGTTGTACGCCGACGCGAACAGGCCGCGGTAGTCGTAGTAGAAGATCTCGTCGTCGATCTGCAGGCGCCCGTCGCGCGAGCGGTGCTTGATGCCCGCGCTGTACGCGGTGAGGCGCGCCTCGCCGATGGCGTTGCTGGCCGCCGGCGTACTCGCGTACGCGTTGAAGCTGCCGGGCTGGTAGGCCGTCTGCGTTCCGGCATAGGCCATGGTCGATGGCGCCAGGTCGTATTCGAGCCCCAGCTGGTAGTCGACATGGTGGAAGCCCTGGTCGTAGGTATACGGCGCCAGCCCCGCGCCGTTGGGGTAGCGGCCGCTGCCCAGCCGCTCGTCGCGGCTCAGGCGGCCGCCGCCGGTCCAGCGCAGCGCATCGCTCAGGTCGACCGTGACCTGGCCGAACAGCGACGCGCCCTTGATGCGGTTGCCGTCGACGATGCTTACCGGAAAGCCCGTCGCCAGCGTGAAGCCGCCGAAGGTGAAGCTGCCGTCGCTGTCCAGGTCGTAGGCGTACAGCCCGGCCAGCGACGTGCCCCAGCCGTACCTGGCGGCGACGCGCCACTCGCTGGTGGCCTGGCGGTAATTGTTGGTCTCGTTGCCCGGGAAGGCGCCCAGCCAGTAGTCGGCGGACGAGGCCAGGTACAGGTAGGACGGGATCCAGCTCAGCGTGGTCGCATCGTCCAGTTGGACGTCGACCTGGCCGCCCGTCATCCGGTTGGCGTATTTCTGGCTCTGGGCGCGCGGCTGGCCGTCGGGCAGCCGCGCGGCATAGGGGGCGGGGAACTGGTCGTTCCAGGGATTGCCGTTCAGGTACCGGCCGGGGTCGAGCTGGCCGGTCGCCGGGTTCACGCCCTTGACGACGAGGTTGGGCGGGTGGCCGTCCTTGTCCAGCGTGGCGGCCCAGAGATAGGCGGTGACCGATCCGGACGGGCGCGCCAGCAGCGACACGCGCCCGGCCAGGTCGTCCTGCGAATCGGCGCCCGAGGTCTCGTAGCCGGAATGGGTGTGGTAGTCGGCGGCGACGCGCAGGTCGAGCGCCTCGGCCAGCGGGATGTTCCGCATGGCGCCCAGGTGCAGCAGGTCGTAGTTGCCGGTCTCGAACAGGGCATCGGTCTCGGTCCGCGCGGTCGGACGGCGCAGCGTCACGTCGACGGCGCCGCCCATCGCGCTGCGCCCGTACAGCGTCCCCTGCGGGCCGGGCAGCACCTCGAGCTGGTCGACGTCGTACAGCGGCACCCCGGTGGCCTCGCGCGGGATGTGGATGCCGTTGATCGTGAACGCTGTCGGCGACTCGATCTGGGGAAAGTCCAGCGTGCTGCCGACGCCGCGCAGGTAGATCTCCGTGGCGACGTTCTGCTGCTGGAAGCGCGCCGAGGGAACCAGGTCCTGGACCGCGCGGATGTCCGTCGCACCGGCCTGTACCAGGTCCGCACCGCTGATGATCGTGATCGCGGCCGGCGCCTGCTGCTGGTCCTGGGCCTGCTTGGTCGATGTCACGACGATCTGCGGCAGCGCCGCCGGGTCCGGCGCCGGCGTGGACGCGGCCGTGCCATCGGTGGCCGGATCCGCGCCGGCCGCCGTGCCCGTACCCGCGGCCGGCGGCTGCGCCGCGGCCGTGCCCGTTCCCGGTGCTGCCGCGCAGGCCGCTGCGAGCGCCAGCGCGGCGCACGGGCCGCGCCAGCAGCCGGGCCGCGCCCGCATCATCGCCCCGCGCCCGGCGCCGGGCGGCCCGTGAGCATCCCGCGCAGGATGCGCAGGATTTCTCCCAGGCGGAAATTGACCAGGCGCGTGGGCCAGAACAGCTCGCGCTTGTCGCACACCGTGGACGCACTGAAGCGCGAGATCTCCCCGCGCAGCTGCCCGGCGTCCGCGGTGCCCGCCGCGCCGATCGTGTTCCCGTCGAGCCGGGCGCGCAGCGCGCGCGCCGACGCGATAGCGCGGGCGACGACGCGCCCGCGCCGGCGCGACAGGCGGCCGTGCGCGACCTTGAGCGCGTTGAGCCGCTCGGCGGCGTCGTAGGTGGCGTCGACGATCTGCCGGCGCGTCATCGCCGTGGTCTCGTAGTTGAGGATGGCCTCCCAGCTGGGCTGCAGCAGCAGCTGGCGGTGCTGCTCCAGCGTGCGCGCGAAAAGCCGGTAGCCGAAGCGCTCGGGTTCCTCGAAGCCGCGGCTGCCCGGATCGATGAACGGACCCATCGGCGAGATGAAGCACGAAAGGCGCCGGTCGCCCAGCGTGAACAGATGCCCGCAGTAGTCGACCGTGGCGCGCACCGATGCGGGCGTCTGGCGCGGCAGGCCGATCATGAAGAAGACGTCGATCCGCTGGCAGCGCAGGCGCAGCGCCTCGCGGAACAGCGCTTCCATGTCCGCGGTGGTGTACCCGGACTCGCCTTCCTGCGCGTCGCGCACCGCCTGCTCGTGGCTCTCCGGGCTGAACTCCATGCTCCAGTTGCGCACGCTGCGGTCGATGGCCTGCAGGAAGCTCGCCGGCGGCAGCGCGAAGAACTCGAAGACGATGGTGTTGTCCAGTCCGGCGCGCCGCAGCCGCTCGAGCACGTCGGCCGCGTGGTCGGGACCGGCCATCAGCAGGTCGCCGACCAGCAGTACCGGGCCGCGGCTGAGACGGCTGATGGCGGAGAGGTTGGCGACCAGGTTGGCCGGGCTGCGGTACACCGGCCGTGCCCGGCCGGTCACGTGCGTGCAGGCGCTCTGCGAGCTGCCGCAGGTGACGCACTCGTAGGCGCAGCCCTTGACCGTGAAGACCGTGGTGATCGGATTGCGCCACCAGCCGTTGAACGGCAGCGTGCTCTGCAGGTCGCGGTAGCGCACGACCATCTCGACCATCAGGTCCGGCCGCAGGTCGACGTAGTCCAGGCTGGCCGGCATGAAACGCATGGGGTTCACCCGCACGCCGCCCGCGTGCTTCCAGGTGAGGTTGGGGATGCGCTCCAGCGGCGTGCGGCGTTGCAGCGCCAGCAGCAGCTGGTGCAAGGGCGGCTCCGTGCTGTCGCCGCGCAGCACGAAGTCGACCTGCGGATAATCGATGAGCTCACGGTGGTAGTACGAGGAGCTCAGGCCCCCCATCAGCACCGGCACGCCGGGGTGCACTTCCTTGACGATGCGCGCCACCTCGAGCGCGCCGTGCGCATGCGGCAGCCAGTGCAGGTCGATGCCGACCGCCGCCGGCCGCAGGCGCGCCAGGAAGCGCGCCACGTCGAAGCGGCGGCTGTTGATCATGCGCAGCGCCAGGTTGACGATGCGCACCCGCATGCCGCGGGCGTGCAGGTAGCTGGCGATGGTCAGGAAGCCCAGCGGGTACATCTCGAACACGGTCGAGGAGGGGATCATGTCGCTGACCGGGCCGTAGAGGATCGCCTTCTCGCGGAAGTCGTACACGCTCGGCGGGTGCAGCAGCAGCAGGTCGATCGGCGCGCTGCCCACTTACTGCACGCGTACGCGTATCAGCTCCTCGCCGTCGGGGTCGAGCACGTGGACGGCGCACGCCAGGCACGGGTCGAAGCTGTGGATGGTGCGCAGTATCTCGAGCGGCTGCTGCGCATCGTGCAGCCGGATGCCCTTGAGCGCGGCCTCGTAGGGGCCTTCCTGGCCCGTCGCATCGCGCGGACCGGCATTCCAGGTCGTCGGTACCACGGCCTGGTAGTTCGAGATGCGGGCATCGTCGAGCACCAGCCAGTGCGCCAGCGAACCGCGCGGCGCCTCGAGGTAGCCCACGCCGCGGGCATGCGCCGGCCAGGACGAGGGCTCCCAGCGCGTGCGGTCCATCGTGCGCAGGTCCCCGGCACGGATATTCCCCTGCAGGGCGGCGAACCACTGCGGCATGGCGTCGGCCAGGATCTTGCACTCGAAGGCGCGCGCCGCGGTGCGGCCCATGGTCGAGTACAGCGCCGCCAGCGGCAGCTGGAGCTGGGCGAGCGAGCGGTCGACGAGCTCCCGGGCCGCCGCGTTGCCGCTGGCATAGAGCATCAACACGCGCGCCAGCGGTCCGGTCTCCATGGCATGGCCCTTCCAGCGCGGCGACTTGATCCACGAATAGCTGGCGGCGGTGTCGAGCCGCTGGTACGGCGGCTGCGGGCCGGAATAGTTGAGCCGCGTTTCCCCGTCGTACGGATGCAGGCCCGAGTCCTTGCCGCCGGCATAGTCGTACCACGCGTGCGCGACGAATTCCTGGATGTCCTGCTCGGCGCGCAGGTCCACTTCGTGGATGTGGCCCAGGTCGCGGCCGAGGATCGCCCCGCGCGGCACGAGAAAGGTCTTCGGATCCTGCGAGCCGGCGCTGGAGAAATCGCCGTAGACGAGGAAATTCCCCGTTCCCTCGCCGTAGCCCGGCTGGAAGCAGTCCTTGTAGTACGAGGCGATCGCCAGCACGTCGGGCACGTAGACCTGGTCGATGAAGCGGCGCATCTGCTCGATCAGTTCGGCGACCTTCTGCAGCCCGACCTCGTTGACCGCCGTCGTCGCCGTTCCCGCGCCGGCATGGACGCTGATGGCCGACGGCATGCCTCTGACCACGAGGTTGGGGTGCGGGTTCTTGCCGCCGAAGATGGTCTGCAGCTGCACGATCTGCCGCTGCCATTCGAGCGCGTCCAGGTAGTGCGCCAGGGCCATCAGGTTGGCCTCGGGCGGCATCTGGTAGCCCGGGTGCCCCCAGTAGGCGTTGGCGAAGATCCCCAGCTGGCCGCCTTGCACGAGCTTCTGGACGCGCTCCTGCGCCTCGGCGAAGTAGCCGGGCGAGGACCGGGCGTAGGGCGAGATGGACTGGGCCAGTGCCGACGCCGCCTTCGGATCGGCCTTGAGCGCCGAGAGCACGTCGACCCAGTCGAGCGCGTGCAGGTGATAGAAATGCATCACGTGATCGTGCGCGAACTGCGTGACGATCATCAGGTTGCGGATCCATTGCGCGTTGGGCGGGATCACGATCCCGAGCGCGTCCTCCACGGAGCGTACCGAGGCGATGCCGTGCACCAGCGTGCAGACGCCGCAGATGCGCTGCGCGAAGGCCCAGGCGTCGCGCGGATCGCGGTCGCGCAGGATGATCTCGATGCCGCGCACCATCGTTCCCGAGCTCGAGGCCTGCGTGATGACCGAATCCTGGACCTGCGCCTCGATGCGCAGGTGGCCCTCGATGCGCGTGACGGGATCGACGACCACCGTCTGCGGGGCGCCCGGTGCCGCCGCGGCGGTCGATGCTGCCGCGGCCGCCGGCAGCGGCGGGCTCACGCCGGCTTCCCGGCGGGCGCGCGCTGATCGTCCAGGTGCTGCGCGACCAGTTCGAGCAGGCTGGCCGGCGCCTTGGCGCCGGGAAAATGCCCCTGCGCATCGTCGAAGGTGTAGCGGCAGTCCGAGCAACTGGTCAGCAGTACCTCGCCTCCGGCCGCCTCGATCTCGTGCATCTTGGTCTCCATGGTGCGGTAGTGCAGCGGCCTGGCGCTGGCGATGTTGATGACGCCGCCGCCGCCGCCGCAGCAGAACCCGAACGCGCCGTGGTTCTTCATCTCGCGCAGGTCGATGCCCATCGCCTGCATGAGCAGGCGCGGTGCCGCCTCGACGCCGCCGCGGCGCGCGAGCTGGCAGGGATCCTGGAAGGTCACCGTCGGTCCGGCCGCGCGGCGCAGCTTGAGCCGGCCGGCCGCGAGCTCGGCGGCCAGGAATTCGCTGGCGGCCAGCACCTCGAATGGCAGCGGGCCGCCATACAGGTCCGCCGCCTCCCAGCGCAGCGCCGTGTAGGCATGGCCGCACTCCGGGATGATCAGGGTCCGCGCACCGCAGGCGATCGCCTGCTCGATCAGGCGGCGGCTGATTTCGCCCTGCCAGTCCTTCGCGCCGGCGTAGTAGCCGTAGTTCTCGGCGACCAGGGCGGCACTGCGGAACGTGCACGAGACCCCCAGGTGCTGCATCAGGCGCGCCAGGGCCGCCACGGCGGCCGGGTAGTGTTCGATGTCGGTGCGCGAGACGCAGAGCATCACGTCGGCCGCGTCCTGGTCGATCGGCAAGGGCACCTCGAAGCGCTTGCCGATCGCCTGCAGCTGCTCGCGCAGCGGTTCGGCCGTCGCCTCCGGCTGGCCGGTCTCGCGCTGGTGCGCCGCCCGGTGGTAGAGCGCGGGCGGCGCCAGCCCGGCCTCGAACATGGCGCTGCGCGCCTGCTCGATCAGGGCGGTGACGTCGATGCCCATCGGGCAGATGAGGCTGCAGCGCCCGCACAGGTTGCAGCTGTCGTACAGCAGGTGCTGCCATTGCTCGAGCTGGTCGGCGCGTACCGCGCGCTTGAAGCCCAGCAGGCGCACCAGCGGGGCCAGCGGACTGGCTTCGCGCTTGTAGGCCTGCTTGAACACCTCGACCTTCCATATCGGCGTGTACTGCGGATCCTCGGTGGCGATGTAGTAATGGCAGCCCTCCGCGCAGATGCCGCAGTGGATGCACGACTCGAGGCGAAAGGCGCTGAGCGCGCCGATCTCGCGGGCGAAGCCCTTCATCGCACCGGCGACCCGGGCGTCCGGCGTGGTCGGCGCGGGTGCCCCCGGCCTGAGCGTGGCGGCCGCGTGCGCCGGGGCGGCGGCGGCGCTCACGAAGCCGCCCCCTTGCGCGCCAGCACGGCGCCGTTGATCGCCCGCGAGGGGAAGATGTAGAAGGCGTGCATCAGCTTGCCGAACGGGAACCAGATCAGCAGCGCGTCGACGCTCAGGATGTGGATGGCGAGCAGGGTCTCGTAGCGGGCACCGAAGTGCGCGCTCGTGGCCAACCCGGTGACCAGGACCGACATCGTGACGACCCAGCTGAAGTAGTCGTCGAAGTTGGACAGCATGCGCATGACCGGATTGGTGACGCGGCGAAACAGCACGCCGAGGAAGATCGTCGCGGTGAGCACCGACAGCGCGGTGATGACCGTGCTGGGCAGGCCCGGCCAGGTGAACCCGAGCAGGCTGCCCAGGAATTCGATGTGCGGGACGTAGAGCAGGACCACGGCGAACAGGCCCAGGTGGTAGCTGTAGCCCAGGGCCTCCCCCGCACCGGTGCGGGCGATGAATTCGCGGTGTGGCCACGATCGCGTCAAGGTCGCGAGCAGGCCCTCGATCGCCGATTTGGCGAACGAGGCCCGCGCCCTGCTGCGCTCGGCGCGGATGCGCAGCAGCGCGAAGCCGACGATGCGCCAGAGGACTCCGGCGCAGAAGACGAGCAGCGCGATCGTCAACGCCGGACCACGGGCAAAGGCAAGAAGATCCATCGTTCAGTCTTTCTCGGGTGTCGTGGGATGGGTCCCCGGTCCGCCGGCCGGGGGCGCGGCGGCCGCGTCGTGCGCCAGGCGCTGGCGGGCCAGCACCGACGAGCCGGCGCCGACCGCGACGCCGGCCGCCGCGGCCGCGGCGCCGTAGCCCAGCACGTGCAGGGGCTCGGCCTCGCCGGCCTTGCCCCAGGCCGCGGCCGACAAGGTGCCGTAGAAGCTGCCCTTGTCCCAGAAGCCGGGCTCGGAGCAGCCCAGGCAACCGTGGCCCGACTCGATCGGGAAGCTGACGCCGCCGTTCCACTTGACCGTCGCGCAGGCGTTGTAGGTGGTGGGTCCCTTGCAGCCCAGCTCGTACAGGCACCAGCCGCTGCGCGCGCCCTCGTCGTCGAAGGTCTTGGCGAACTTGCCCTCGTCGTAGAACGGCCGCCGGTAGCAACGGTCGTGGATCGTGTTGCCGTAGAAGACCTTGGGTCGCAGGTGTTCGTCCAGGTCGGGGATGCGGCCGGTCGTGACGTACTGCATCAGCGTGCCCGTGAACACCTCGGCGATCGGCGGGCAGCCGGAGACATTGACGATCGGCCGGTCGCCGACGATCGCCGAAACGGGCCAGGCGTGGGTCGGATTCGGATCGGCGTAGGGGATGCCGCCGAAGGACGAGCAGGTGCCGACGCAGATGATCAGCTCGGCGCCCTTGGCCGCCTCGGTGAGTATGTCCGCCGCCGCGCGGCCGCCGGCCGTGCAGTAGCCGCCGCCGGCCCCGGTCGGCACGGAGCCGTCGACGACCAGGATGTACTTGCCGAAATTCTCGCGCATCGCCGTCTGCATCGCGGTCTCCGCGGCGCTCCCGGCCGCGGCCATCAGCGTGTCGTCGTAGTCGAGCGAGATGACGTCGAAGATCAGGTTCTCGATGGTGGGGGCGAACGAGCAGGTGAACGACTCGAAGCAGCCGGTGCACTCCTGGAACGACAGGTAGATCACCGACGGACGCCGCGCGCCGTGCAGCGCCTGGGCCATCGCGGCGCCCAGCCCCGGGGGCAGTGCCATCAGCGAGGCCGTGGCCGTGCAGTACTTGACGAACGCGCGCCGGCTGATGCCGTGCTGGCGCAGCATCTGGCCGACCGACGACGGTTCGTGCATCGGGCGCGGCGCTGGGCGGCTCATGCGTGCCCCCGGCCGTTGTCGCCCGGCGCCGGTGGTGACAGGCTGGCGCGCAGGACCGCGGCAGCGGCGCCTATCTCGTCGAGGGTGCTGGCGAGGATCTGCGGAATCGGGCTGACGTCGAACAGTTCGGAGATCAGCCGGCCGTGGTGGTCCCGATGTTCGACCCACCACAGGCCGGCGTAGCGCGTCTCGGCGAAGGTGGAGAGCCCGCCGGCGTCGAGCGTGGCCTGGACCTCGCCGGGGCCCAGCAGCGCCTGGAGTCGCAGGCGCTCCGGTGGCGACATCGGCAGGCTGCGCAGGTCGATCGAACCGGGCTCGCCGGTGACCGCCAGGCGCTCCATCATGGCGGCCAGCTCGAAGAGCAAGGCGCAGACGCTGGCACCGAGTCCTCCGGTCGACGCCGCACCGCCCGACGCAAGGCCGTGCGCGGGCGCCGCCGCTGGGGGTACGCCCGATGCGGCGGCCGCGCCATGAACCTGCGTGTGTTCGCCGCGCTCGCCGCGTGCGATGGATTCGATGCGGACCGGGATGTCCCCGAGGCGGATCACGGGTTGGGCGGGCGGAACGGCGCTCATGCCAGCCGCCAGCGCTCGAACAATTCCTGCGCCTGCGCTACCGCCGCGGGCAGCGCCGCGGCGAGCGGCGCCGAGAGCCGCTCGGACCAGTCGACGACACCCGGCTGGATGCACAGCAGCGCCCGGCGCCGCGGCAGGCAGTTCATGACGCGCGCCATGTCGAGCAGGTCGGTCAGGCCCACTTCGTGCACCGTGCGCCGCCGCGTGCTGCGCAGGAAGCGGTCCATCGCGGCATCCTCGAACAGCGCGATGCTGCCCGGTGGCGCGTCCAGCTCCGCTGCGTCGAGCGCCAGCAGCGCATCGGCGTCCTCGACGTACGAGAGCAAGGAGAAGCTCATCGTCCCGGCGTCGAGGTAGCACGCGGGGGCGTCGGGCTCCGGCTCGGGTGCGCGCCCGGGCCGGGCGTCCTCTTCCAGCCGGGTCTGGGCCTGCAGCCTGGTTGCGCGCAGCAATTCGAGCATGCGCACGCCCGCGCCATCGTCGCCCAGCAGGATATTGCCGAAGCCCAGCACCAGCAGCCCGGACAGGGGCGCGTGGCTGCGCTTGCCCGCCCACTTGCCGGTGGCGTGCATGCGCCCTTCCTGACCTGCCGAGCCGCGCAATGCTGCCACTGGAACTCCCTGCCGAATCGGCGCATCTGAACATCGGCCCCAGGGCAGGTCTGTTCGGCAGCGCACATTCTCGGGACGCCTATCGCATCGAGGGTATGCACGCGTGAAATCGCTGTCGATGGGCGCAGCAACGCGGCTGCGGCGCGTACGATGATCGAGCGGTGGCAAGCGGCAACGGCGGTTGGAGGCCGGTGCGCAGGGCCGCCCGGCGCGGCGGCCATTGCCGCGCGTCGACCCCTTCGGAGAACCGACGTGCACGAGCTTTCGATCTGCCAGGCGCTGCTCGTCCAAGTCGACCAGGTCATGCGGGCGCAAGGTTCGCCGCACGCTTCGCGGCAGGTCGATCGCATCACCGTCGAGGTGGGCCCGCTGGCCGGCGTCGAGCCCGAGCTGCTGGCGCGTGCGTTCAGCATCGCGCGCCTGGGCACCGCATCGGCGCAGGCCGAACTGGTCATCGAGACCTCGGACATCACCGTGCTGTGCCTGGTCTGCGGGCAACGTTCGGCGGCGCAGGTCAACCGGATGCTGTGCGCCGCGTGCGGCGGATTTCGAACGCGCCTGGTCGAGGGCGACGAGCTGCGTCTATGCAGCGTCGAACTGCGCCCCGATGCACCGCCGGCCGGCGTGCCCGCTGCCGAATCCTGCGCCGGCCACTGAGGAGCGCCGATGTGTAGCGAATGCGGTTGTGCGATCCCGGCGCTGCATGCCGATGACCGTGAACATGAACATGAACATGGACATGAACATGATCATGACCACGCCCATGGCCAAACCGATGCGCATCCCCCGGCGCAGCGTGCGGGCACGGCCAGCGTCGACCTG
>Ga0116229_10000755_pt1 | contig 46418 bp, 40 predicted proteins | sample S1TSphgellanicum_3_FD_87313 | JGI IMG/M metagenome (GOLD analysis project Ga0116229, IMG submission 87313) | Host-associated microbial communities from peat moss isolated from Minnesota, USA - S1T2_Fc - Sphagnum magellanicum MG | ecosystem: Host-associated > Plants > Peat moss > Unclassified... | reverse complement strand
GGAGGGAGAGGAGTAAAGATATTTTTTTTGTCGTTCAGAGTGGGGGGTTTGGTGTGGGGGGGGGGTGTGGGGGGGGGGGGGGGGGGGGGGGGGGGACTACTTGTTTTTGGAAATTTTCGTTTTTTTAGAGTACATAAATTCGAAATTAGAGCAATTTCTTCACAAAGGAGACAAAATCTGCCAAACTTTCGAAACCACAAAACTGAAAAAAGAAGAAGAAAGAAACCCCTGGTTGGTAGGAAGCTATTCTCTGATGTGGCGACTTGGGCCCCATTTTTTCCCCACAAATTAATTGAATAAAAAAAGCCACTGATTTCTGATTTCCTGCTCTAGAATGGTGGGTGTCATAGGTTTAGCTCTCGCTCCACTTGTTCACGGGTTTCCGGGGACGAGGAGGCATCCTCACCGCCCCGATACGTCGTCTACATCCGGAAGGAAGGCGGCTGGCCTTTGGGGGAGGAGGAGAATTATCCTTTTGTGTACTGAAGCAAATCTGTTTACTTTCCAAGCCGCCTCATCCTCCTCAGCAAGCAGGCAGGAGCTCTTGGAGCTCGCGCTGCTGATCTTCTGGCCCGCCACCATCTCCCTCCGAGACGCTTCCTTCCAGTGCAACAACGTACCTGCCAACTCTTCTTTGTCTCTTGTGCAGGAAACCGAGAACACACACACACACACACACACACTCGCAAACAGTACTTGATCCCCTTCCGCTTGAATCCAATTTCACCAATTTATTTGGTAGTTTTGGTTTCCGTCAGAGTAGTAGAGAGTTGTGCATCATATGAGAACGAACTTGTGTGTAGAATTTTGCCATCTCTTTCTGAGTGAAGTGATTCTTCTACAAATCAGAATTTGCGGCAACAGTTGCGAAGCGCCCAGTGCAAGTATCGTCGCAAGAATTTAGTTTCTTCACTGCATATGCATTCCTGATTTTGTCCCCCTGGCTTGTTTTGTGCTAGTTGAGTTGGAGAGAAGTGGCGGGGAAGTTGTGTTTCGGAGGACTTCAGAGGCGAAGATACAGTCGAAAGGTAGAGAGAGCTCAGAGCTTCAGTAAGCCGAACCTGCAGTCAAGCTCGAGCTGAAGAAGAAGCTCAGGAGAAGTCGAAGAAGACTCGAAGGCAAAAGAAGGGACAGAAGAAACCCAGATGCCAGCACTACAGAAGATGGCGTCCTTTGACGCGCAGATGAGGCTGCTGGTACCCAGGAAAGTCTCGGAGGACGACAAGCTCATAGAGTACGACGCCTTGTTACTGGACCGATTTCTGGACATCCTGCAAGATCTACACGGAGCAGAGGTCAAGGAGACTGTAAGCTTTCCTTTACTTCCCAGACCCAAATCTATTCAAAGAGTGCATGGAAAATCCATGCAAAATGTGAGCATTCATGGACTGGAAACCTTGCTGTTGCCTCCTGCTTGCTGATGATGTTCCTTCCTTTGTGTAGAAGCTGATAAGCAGAATTGTGTTTTTTTGACCAACAACAACAACAGGTACAAAAGTGCTTTGAGCTTTCTGGCATGTACAGCAAGACAGAAGAGGCAGGAGGATGTGGAGACAGACAGAAGCTGGAGGAATTGGGAGAGCTTCTGAACAACTTGGATGCAGGCGATTCAATTGTGGTTGCCAGTTCCTTCTCTCACATGCTGAACCTGGAGAACTTGGCAGAGGAGGTGCAAATCTCACACCGGGGTCGCCTGCAACATGCCAAGAAAGGGGACATTGGAGATGAGAACAGTGCCCTTACAGAGTCAGACATGGAAGAAACATTTCGTCGCCTTGTGAAGCAGCTGGGCAAAACCCCATCAGAAATCTTTGAAGCTTTGAAGAATCAGACTGTAGACCTGGTTCTCACAGCACATCCTACTCAGTCAATACGCCGATCTGTGCTCCAGAAGCATTCACGGTGAGAGAGGGCCATGTAATAGAAAATCAGTCAACGTTTGCTACAATGATTCTATATCTTATCATCAACATTTGCTGCTGCTGTATCAGTCTATCAACTATTCTTAGTTACGTGGTTAGAGCTGTGTTTCATTGAAAGGCATGGTGATCTGAATCTGGATTGCAAAGTGGGCGTGGACTTGTAGAATTCGGAGCTGTCTGTCACAATTGTATGAGCAGGATATCACCAGTGATGAGAAACAGGACCTAGATGCAGCTCTCCAACGAGAGGTAACCACCCGCCGACCTGCTCCTGCCATATCAGTTTTTCTCCTAATTTGGGAATAATTGTGCCCCCCTGAACTTCTTCACTTGCAGCTTTCTCTTCTGTGATTTGTGAGCTGTATTGTTGTGATGTTTGTCCTGTGACAAAGGTGATGATGGATGGGTCTGACACATAGTGAGCAACACTCATAAGGTTTATTATAGACTGCACTCATTGTTGTTTTTTTTATCCTTCAAATTCGTTCTGGAAATTTTCTCTCCTGCAATTTTCATAGATTTTTTTATTTGTGTGGTAATGTTTCACCAAATTGGGACAAATTGTGGAGTGCAGATTCAAGCAGCATTCAGGACTGATGAAATCCGCCGCTCACCACCAACACCACAAGATGAAATGAGGGCTGGCATGAGTTACTTCCATGAAACTATTTGGAATGGGCTGCCAAAATTTTTACGACGTATCGACACTGCCTTGAGATCGATTGGTATTACTGAGCGGCTGCCATATAATATCCCACTTGTTCAGTTCTCTTCATGGATGGGAGGTGATCGTGATGGTCAGTTTTTCTTTGCCACCCAAATTGATGGGTTGTCTTGCATCCTTGCTTTTGATTCTAGGAACTCCAAGCCATCCCGGATTTGGATATTCCAGTTCATCAATTCTTTATCATTCTCACCCGTGAAATTTTTTTCACAGCTGTTTCCTTTTGTGCTTACCAGGCTTTTTCACATTGTAGTTTATTGAGTTTAGGGTTGTTGGGTGTTGTCATCATATCAGTGTTTTTCATGGGGTGTAGCTAGTTTGGAAACCGTCATAGTTTTGGACACAAATTTCAAGAATCAAGCAACATCAGGCTAACGGTCCTTGAAACATTGTGCTGATATACTAATGATGCTATGGGAATTTGGATGCAAATTTGGACTGCTCACCTCTCTTAGACATCATAGTTTCTTCTGTACTGTTGACCAGGTAATCCAAGGGTGACGCCAGATGTGACAAGAGATGTCTGTTTGCTGGCAAGGCTAATGGCTGCAAATCTCTACTTTGCACAAATTGATGGCCTTATGTTTGAGGTAGTAGGCTGACAAAAATTTCTATCTTACTATTAAATAGAACTTTCTTGGTATCTTTTAATCAGTGGAGCACAGGGAGCTTGTGTTGGGGGGGGGGGGATACAATAGGGGTATTTTGCTTGGTTTTAGGTAAATACAGCCTCAATTTGATGATTATATTGAGTACATCTTATGTGTATGATGTAGTATTAGACAGAACTGTGCATTTCTAAACACATTATGGTTTTAGTTTAAGCTAGCTTGCATGATAAAGTGGTTTGGATTGTTCTTTTCTGCAGTTGTCAATGTGGCGTTGTAGTGACGAACTCAAAGAGAGGATCATCAAATTGGAGTCAAAAACAAGAAAGGAGGCCAAGCATTACATTGGTGTGTGCGCGCGCTAGTAACTCAAACTTCATGATCCCTTCTTCTTCTTCTTCTTCTTCTTCTTCTTTCTTCAGTCTTTATTTTCACTGCAGTAGCTGCATAATACATCAAGTTTGCATGTTTGTGTCCTTTTGCTCTGTCATGTGATCAGACTAGAAGTCAGTTACATCAATAATTTGGCATGAGACTGTGATTGGCATTGCAAGATATGGGGGTGGGTTACAATGCAAGAATGTTGTCAATAAGTGCAGAGTTTTGGAAGCATATCCCACCAAGTGAACCTTTCCGAGTTCTTCTAGGGGACATGCGTGACAAGCTTTATAATACAAGAGAGCGGATGCGCCAGCTCTTGGCAAATGGGAGGAGTGACATTCCTGTAGATGAGACATTTACAGATACATCTCAGGTGATTGGAAATCTCAAGTTTAGTGGTACCATTGCTTTATTGTTACAAATTATGGTTTCCTGATGGTTGTAGAATGGAGAAGACTGTTGCTAAAGAACATTCAGCCATGTTTTGTTGCAGATTCTGGAACCTTTGGAGCTGTGTTACCGATCTCTAGTAGAGACAGGGGACAAGCCGATTGCAGATGGGAGCTTATTGAACTTCATGAGACAAGTATCATGCTTTGGGTTGAGTCTGGTGAAGGTGGACATCCGACAGGAGTCTGAACGCCACACTGATGTGATTGATGCCATCACAAACCATCTTGGCATTGGATCATATCGTACCTGGTCTGAGGATCAGCGCCAGGTATGTGCATGTGTGCATCACATCAATTGAATGAAGAAGAGAGAAACTCTGGAAGCAGGAAGTGGACCAGCAGCGTTTTGCACCTTGGTTTTCTAACCTGTCTTGAGGATTCAGCTACCAATGCCAACAAACACAGATGGTTTCTGCTTTGTAAGGATAGAGATATTTGATGGACTTTGTGGACCAAATTTGTGGGGTGTGGTCAGGGTGAGAAGTGCTTTCTTCTGGTATAGTTTTCTGGGGTAACATAGAAGCCAAATATGTTGTCACATCTACTTACCATTATTCTCCTCCATTGACAATTTGATAGGAATGGGTTCTATCTGAGCTCCGTGGCAAGCGGCCTCTCTTTGGAGCAGACCTAAAAACAAGTGATGAAGTTAAGGAGGTATTGGACACATTCCGGATGATTGCAGAGCTGCCAATAGATTGCTTTGGTGCTTATGTTATCTCCATGGCAACAGCACCATCAGATGTTCTGGTTGTAGAGCTTTTGCAACGAGAGTGTAGAGTTGCCAAGCCTTTGCGGGTTGTGCCCTTGTTTGAGAAACTTGCTGATTTGGAGTCTGCACCAGCAGCGTTGTCCCGTCTGTTTTCCATTGACTGGTACTTGAATCGAATTAATGGAAAGCAAGAGGTAACATACTGAAACCTGTTTCTTTTTTTAAAAAAAAGCCTCTAGGTGATCTTTGTGGACCTCAATACTGCACTTTGTTGCTAGTTTATGCTCACATTCTAACAGTTGTCATTTCTCAATTGCAAGGTTATGATCGGGTACTCAGATTCTGGAAAGGATGCAGGCCGTCTATCGGCAGCCTGGTATATGTTCAAGGCACAGGAAGATTTGGTGGAAGTAGCAAAACAGTATGGAGTGAAGTTGACGATGTTCCATGGCCGTGGTGGCTCAGTGGGTCGGGGTGGTGGCCCTACCCATCTCGCTATTTTGTCACAGCCCCCCGATACCATCAATGGGTCTTTGCGGGTCACAGTTCAAGGAGAAGTCATAGAGCAATCTTTTGGTGAAGAACACCTGTGTTTCCGGACATTGCAGCGATTTACCGCAGCGACTCTTGAACATGGAATGCACCCTCCAATTTCACCAAAGCCTGAGTGGCGCAAACTTATGGACTCAATGGCACTTGTTGCAACTGAAGAGTATCGTTCAGTTGTATTCCAGAACCCCAACTTTATGGCCTACTTTCATGCGGTATAGTCACTTGCTCAAACTCCATTGTTACTAGAAAACTTACATGGACAAACTTATTTCTTAGTTGCAAGGTTCAGAACTTAAGACCAATGATTTCCACTCAGCTATTGTCTTTATTGTTCCTTGCATGGAGTTTTTGTTTTCTCCTGCTTACAGTATCTGCTATAAGCCTTTTGAGCTTTTGAAATTGTGTTTCTGTGTTTTGCTGAGTATAGAGATAAGAAGATGAAAACTATTGTCATGTAATTTTGGAAGAGTGAGTCTTGCAGGCAACACCAGAACTGGAGTATGGGCGAATGAATATTGGAAGCCGGCCATCGAAACGCAAACCCAGTGGGGGCATTGAGTCGTTGAGAGCTATTCCTTGGATTTTTGCATGGACACAGACTCGCTTTCATCTTCCAGTCTGGTTAGGCCTTGGTGGGGCACTTAAGCATGCTTTACAATCAGATCCAAAGAACCTTGTCATTCTTCACCAGATGTACAATCAGTGGCCATTTTTCCGTGTAACGCTTGATCTAGTGGAGATGGTGTTTGCAAAAGGTGACCCACGCATTGCAGCACTCTACGATTCCTTGCTTGTGTCACCTGAATTGCAGCCCTTTGGCATCGAGTTGAGACAGAAATATGAGGAAACGAGGGGTCTTCTTCTAAGGGTTAGTCTTCATAGCTCACAAGCTAAGTCAGACTTGTGGCATTCTTTGTTCTCCTGACAAGTTTTGGGATTATACAACATGTCCATAGTCTTAACTCATGAGTTCATCTGCCATCAAGTATCTGGCTTGACTGGTGCCTTAGGTAATCCTCAATGGCAAGAACCATTGATACAAAGATTATTGCAAATTAATCAACAATGATCCAAAAAGGGAGCTCACACCAAAAATCTGAATAGGCTTATTAAGAAATGAGATTGGCCTCCTGATTTTGCAGGTTGCTGGACATAAGGATGTGCTTGATGGGAATCCTACACTAAAGCAGCGCTTGAGACTTCGAGAACCCTACATTACTGTTCTCAATGTGCAGCAAGCTTATACACTCAGGAAAATGCGTGAAGAGAATGCAAAGTCTACTGTGCAACAGCAGCCAGGAAAAGTCAGCAAGCGAACAACTGAGTTAGTGACTCTCAACCCAACATCAGAGTATGCCCCAGGGCTGGAGGATACCCTTATCTTGACGATGAAGGGAATTGCTGCTGGCATCCAGAACACTGGGTAAAATGGTATGTACACCTTGCCATTCATCTTTTGGTATCTGATTTCATTTTCCTCTTAAGATGTTTTATGAAAGCACCATTCTGGTCTGCAATGTGCTGTAGGTCTTCAGTCAGGATCAGAGTTGTTTGTGTAATTTTGGTTCCAGAAGGAGCAATTTGTACATTGATGATATGTTTTTCTATGAACATAAAAGATGTGAGATGAATGACTTTACAGGTTGCAATTAGAATGGGGTGGGACATATACCATATTTCATCTCAACTCTGAAGTTCTCCACATTGGGCTGAAAAGGTACTGAGATGGCTGACCAACCAGCTGGACACTGAATGCCAATACTATATAGACCCTACATCCCAGTCATCCTAGCTTTCTCTATTGTCCCAAGTTTTGTTTTCTGTTTTCTCTTTGGGTTGGCCTACTTTGGACACAAATGGGTGATAAAAGAGTTGGACCAAAGCTTGCACCAGCCAGCCAGCTTTGGAATTGAACCTTGCAATTTGCTTTGGGGTTTAGGATGGATGATTTCTCATAGAATGTGCCCCAGTGATCTCCTGAGGGTTTATTGACAAGACATCAAAGAGCATGCCATTCATAGGGCACTGAATGCAAGCACAAGATAGTGATTCCTAGTGCTTTTCTAGTTTGCCTATGATCAAATGACAGGGGCCAAGTGACAGTAGTGTATATTAGTGATAATCAATGCTTTTGAGAACTAGATGCACTTTCGTACTGTAAGTGATATTCCTATGAAGTACCAAAGAGTCAAAGTAGGGCATTTGGGCTGTGCAGAAAGAATGAGCCACAATCCAGTTCCCTGGGTGTAATTTTATTATGGGCATTCCTAGCTTGGTTGACAATGTGGAGCTTTGCTCTTGAGAGTTTTCTCAGCAATGTGGAACTTTGCCCTTGAGAGTTTTCTCAACAATGTGGATCTTGGTTTTAGGTTTTTTGACATGTCAGCTGCATTTGGCAAGGTTAATGGAGGTGTGGAACCTTTTTTTTGCAGCTGCTAGTTCAACACCAGGTCAAATTAGTGATGTTCAACACAGCAAACTGTCTGCAAGGTTTTACAAATGCCTATTTGGTTGCACATCCTTTTGCTAAACCTTAAAATTTTGAAGTATGTCAAATCGGCCTACAGTTTTTATGAATGGATATAATATATGCAAAGGGGAAATGAGCAATGAGTAAGGGGGCTTGGAAATTGGGTGGTTAAGCAAATGTGAAGGCTCTGAGATTCAAGACTATATAGTAAGCATTGCTTTCAAGTGCCATATTGCTTCAACAATGTTGAAAGATGTTTTGCACACAAAAGAAATTTTAATGGAGACATTTAATATGCTAATTCAGCATGATTGAGTTGATACTAACTGTATAATGCCTTTCCCTCCTTTTAGAGGTAACCACTTTCTAACCACCATATGAGGGCAACTTGCCCCACCTTTTTTGTGTACCCTAAAGCCCTAGGGTGCTGGCATTCCTAAACGAGGGGCCTAGGATGAGCTGGTAGTTGAGTCTGGCCCCACATTTTGGGAGTGTCTGGCACCCTTTGGGCTTTACCCATCAAAAAGCATGAGATGAATGTTATCATGAACCTAATGACCTGTCAAAGATTTTCCAGAGTATGGGGAGGATGCCTGAGATCCTTAATGTTCAAAAGTTCATCTTACAATTCTGGGATGGCTCTTACACATTTTGTAAGGCCCACACTCTGTTTCTTTGTGTGCATGATAGGTCATTACGCCTGGTAAGGCCCTCAGATGGGGGCATTACCAGAATGAGGTGCCTGCCTGAGGTGGCCAGAATTTGACACTGCCCTCACCTGCCACCTTGGGCAGGCACCTTATTCTGGTAACACTCAATCCGCAGGTCTTACCGACCACTTTTAAACATACATAAATTATGATGTGTTCTTACACATGCTCCTTAAGAGTGGGAGGACCTTACACCTATAAGTAGGTATAATCTCCCTCCTGATCTTAAGTAGGCATACAGTCCCTCCTCTTTTTTAGGAGGGATATTCAACAATATTCTGGGACATTCAATCTGATGATGTGGGGGCATATTTAGTTTTTGGTATATCATGGTTCACATTGCAAACAACGTCAAGCTATAAAGTTTAATATTCTCTGAATTTATCCAAAGTCTATGGCTTCAACAGATCTAGCTATTTTTGTAATGGTGCAATTATTATTATTATTCAAATACCTTTTTCTCATTCATTTCCCCTACCCGCCTACATGGACATGAAAAGACCTTCAATGTGCCTTTTCATATTCTTGTTATTAAACTAAATAAAATTTGAGAATGATGAACTATGAGGGAAATAAAAGAACATGAACATCCAAGGGAAATAAAAATGGGGAGAGGGGATGGGATTTTGCTCAGCTTCGAACCTTGCCGAAAGATTACACCCATGACCATAAAAATTACAAATTAATTTACCCACTAGAGTACATTCCAAAATCTGTACATTTTAACAATGACTATAAATTTATAATGATAAAAAGTATAAGTTATATTAATTATAAAATCTTTGAATTGAATCTGTATAACCTTGAAATAATCCTGAGCTTTTTCCCCAACCCAGGTTTCTAGTATCTCCATAAGGATCTCAAGGAAGCTTTTGTAGTTTTCTTTGGAGGTGGCACAAGCAAGATCTTCAGCTTCAACAACCTTCTCAAGGAGCACCATTCATCAGCAAACTTTTCAATGGTCTAATCAGTCTAAAATCCTACAGTAGACATTGATGTACTAGTCAGATATTACACAGGCCCAACTGCTGCATAAGACGTGTACACAAAACAAGGGCTGAAAGCCAGACAGCAAAAGAACTGATAATGACTGCAAAGGCATTTGTTCCTATACGAGGATTCTCCTATCTTCAACTATTCCACAAAAGGTAGTTGACCACCCATCTATCAATTCTAACCAGCCAAACAACACTGGAACATTTCAATCAAACACAAGAAACAATTGGCGAGCATGCAATGCACAATTGAAAGGTTTCTTGAGAACCACCACAAATTGACCTTTGGGTGCATAGTTTCAATCTCGTGGCTGCAGACACACAATGAACTGCAGCAGACTAGACACGGTCCAGCATTATATCCTCAGCTCAATTGAAATAGATGCCCACTACTTGCATCCTACGGTACCAAAATGTGCAATTCCAAGGCTACTGCCAGCATTGTAGAAAAGCTCCTTCCATCGCAGTGTATTTTGTTTGAACAGTTCATGAATTGCTTGCTAACTCACTACCTAGGCAGGTAACTGGAGCTTCTCACTATTCCTCCAGCTGTAACATGACCAGCAAACAACTTAGCCTTGTCAGGGCATCTTCAACTGTACAGAAGGGAGTGATCAATTCAGGTGCCCAGGGAGACTCCACCAACTTGTCTCCCCCTGCACATGCTTTGACATTGGAAGACTCAAAGCAACACTGAAAACAAACTGCATATAATCAAGGTTCCTTTCAGCATTCAAACTTTAATTACAAACAAGACTGCACATTTGGAGGAATGCTTGGACAAACATACCTTTTTAAATAGTAGTAAAAGAAATCTAGATACAGAGCTGTCTGCACAATCCCTGCAATCCAACCTGCATATCAACCAGTATAGTAAGACCAATGTGAATATACACATCTGAAGTCAACAAGAAAAGTTACATCTCAGGGTACAGAGCCAGCTTAGTGGAGACCCTCGAATATTGAGCTGGCCTTATGAATGAGAATGTATTACCTAGACTATCATCTTGCCAACAGGTGTAATCAACATATACCAACATGGCACAACTCCCTGTTTTGGCAATAAAGACTCAATCAGGCCTTTGAACTAATGCAATGGTGTCAGACCCTCTTAACAAAAATCATCTGTCAACCAGGACAAAACAACTTCCCAGCATTTGCATTTAAATATCAGTTCTGGAACTAATATGCACAGAAGGTGCCTATGGAGCACATATATCATGACTTACTTATCCATCGCAGGTAATGCTCCTCCATCAAGTAGCGGTAGACCCAGTTGACCAGATAAAGACCCCGATATGCTCTGCCACAAAAAAAACAATCCAAATTTCAACACTGAGTGTGAAGGATTGCACTACTTGAAAAGAAATTTACCACAGCTCGTTCCGGTGGTGCTGGCAAATAACTTTGTCAACCACCCCTTCTCAAGCTTTGTTAGCTCCTTCTGTGGTTACTGAATGTCCTATAATCGAAAATATCTCCTGAATTCGGAAATTGGTTACAGTACTTGCTCAATCAATGCATGTGCTAATGGCAGGGCACTTGAAGAAGGAAGGCATGTTCATGAACATATCAATCAATACAGCTTGGAGTCAGATGTCTTTGTGGGTAGTAGGCTTGTGGACATGTATGCCCAATGTGGGAGCACAGAGGGAGAAAATGTCATGCAGGTGGTTGGCCTGTGATGATTCTGGACACATACACTGTGGCAAGGGCAGGGAGGATTCCTACTCTCTACATCAACAACACATAGAGGAGGAGCCACTTCCTGTTACTGTTGTGGAGCTGCTTAATGCACGTACTAGTTTAAGAGCATTTCAAAAAGGCATGCTCCCTCATGAAGAATATCATCCCAACCTACCCGAGAAGGAACACATAATTCCCAGTAAGGTTGTCAACATTCCTGGTTCTCTGTAACAGCACCAATTGGGGCAAAATTGCAACTGCCTCCAGATATACTGAAAAAGCCCAGAGCACCTGTTTTACCCACCAACAAAGCCAGCAGAAATGACAACATTAAAATCACAGCAATTAACTTTTCAAGTCATAGAAGGAAGAATCACCCTTGCACAATAAACAGAAATGTAGAAGGGGAGAAACAATATCAACCTAAAATTGCTAAGCTGTTGACTTGCTGGTCAACTTTCTCCAACAAAGACAAAGTATATGGGTAGAACGCTCCTCTCCAATGCACAGAATTGAACATAGCTTATCCAATTCTATGGAAACAGAATGCTTGATGGCCTCTGCAACTGCAAAAACATAAAGTTCTGATTGAAGTATACAATACAACACAGCAGACAGCTTACCTCACGAACAGTAAGCTTATAGTTGACCAACAGGGCCAGAAAGAAACATGGTATAACCAGGAAATAATGCCTGAAAGTGTCATGGTCCTTGTCATATGTTTGTCGTACGACCTTATGGTTCCTCATGTACCACACAATGGAAAAGGAGCTGCCAAGGAAAATCAGTTTCATGACTGTGTTGTACAGGGACAGGAAGACAGTAAATAAATCAAGATAGCGTGTTGCAAAGACTAAGGCATAAAGCTCCTGTGTCTTCAGTGAAATCCCTGATCCAACATCCGTCCCCCCCAATAAGCACAAAGCTGTTACAATCCAAAAGATGCAGAGAAAGATCATTGTCATCTCCAACTGTAAGTCAACTTCAAAGGTCCATTGTGGCCTGCAATCTGCCCATCTGTCTTGCTGCTGCTGATATATGTAATTGTAGTGTAGTGAGATTCTAATTTAGCTGTGATGTCAATGCTGTGTTAAGGTAAGACTGTTTAAAGCTGTGTGCCATCATGTCTAACAACCAAAGAACACTGGATCAACAGCCAATTCTAATGAAACTCCTGAGCCAGAACCTAAGCCATCATGAAATCTACAAAATGCGTATCTCAGAGGTTTGGACAGAGATACAGGATTTGCAAAATGGGTCATTCATCACCATCAGAACCTGTCACATAAACTGAATACAAAGATCCTGGGATCCAGATCTGAGCATTGTGCAAGTTGAACTACCAAAACCCTATAAACAGTGGGGGGCAAGGGAAACAGAATTACTAACAGCGAAAGACTCGGTGTCAAGAACGGTCGTCCAACAAAACACACACACACACACAGAAATGCAAAGAGGAAGCCAGATCAAAGAATTCTACATTTCCCTAAAGAAAAAAATTAGGCAAACGCTTCTCACAATGCAAGAAGACTGTAAAGCCAGGAGTACAAAAGCAATGTATTACCTACCAGCACACGATTTGATGGTGTGTATCTTCAAAAGCAGCACAACAATACTCATTAGATGCGTCATATCCGCAGCTAGTCTGAAGATATTCATCTTGCCAAGTTCGATGCCAGTTTAGAATCCGACACCAGAACCGCAGGATACCTGCTGTTCTTCGAGTCGATCGTCCTCTCTCGCCAGTCTCTACCTCCTCTCTCTGTTCCTCTTCTTTGCTTCTGCTCCGTTTGCGTTCCTTCTGCTGCCCAAAACTGCACTGCTCCCCCAAACCCTAAAACACGACATGAAGAAGAAGGGAGTGAGTGTGCATTAAATTAAATTAGGCTAACGATCTTCCAAATGACATGCAACATTTGAGGATTTTGATTGATAGAATGACGTCAGTTGCCTCTTTAAAAGGGTTCATCAAGACTTGTCTGAGATTTTCTTCATTCTGAGGATGGCACTTTACATGGGCGAATGGGGTTGTGTTATATGAGATGGCCCTTTATATCGTGGAATGGGCTAATTTTGTGTGAGGATGGCACTTCACATGGTGGAATGGGGTAGGTGTGTTATATGAGGATACACTTTACAATGTGGAATGGGCTAGTTGTGTGAGAATGGTGCTTTACTTGGTGGAATTGGCTAGTTTGTGTGAGGATGGCATTTTTACATGGTGAAATGGGCTAAATGGACTGGTGTTGTGTGAGATGATGCATTTAAAGTTTTGCATCTAAAGGGCTTTTTTGTAGCGTTTTACTTTTTATTTCCCAATTTTTTTCTAAATAACATTTTAATCATGTCTTTATGGTGAGGAAGGGCCTTTTGAAGGGGTAAAGGACTCTTAGAGAAGGCACTTCCAAGGGTTCATTTTGCTTTCAACATGTCCTTAAGGTTTAGCCAAAGGTCGTAACTCGATCCGTTAGGAGGCAAAATGAGCCCTAGGAGCACCTAACATAAGATACCATTGGTAGGTAGATAATGATAAAATGGGTTATCATTATTAAATTTGTGTACGATGATGCCCTTGGAGTAGCGCATTCTCAAAATAAGTGCCAATTTGAGGTGGAACCGAGAGGTGATTATTTAAAAAACACTTCACTTCAAGGGTGTTAACTTGTGTAGAGCACCTACATGTTCCTATTTTGTCATCTATGGAGAGGATTGTCCATGGTTTGAATTTCCACAACTTGACTACAGTGATTGTTGATGCATTGATGAAAAATAATTGGCGTGCCTAAAGTAGATGTGGCTTTGGGTTAGTGTGCTTTTGTGCAACTGGTGTAATTGTTTTTTTTGGGGGAGAGGGTAATATAGATGGTGACCATGCAGGAAATACATGCTCATTTCTTGTTGGGAGTTCATTATACAACCCATTGGACGACCCTTGCAATGTAAAGTTTTTCTAAGTCACTAAGCAACACTTGAGAGATGCAATTTGGTGAATATTGTGTGGGAGAGTAGCAATCTGGTGGACATTTTAAAAGACAAAGGTCCTTTTTTTCTGAGAAATATGAAAAGTCATTGGATCTTGATGTTGTCACATATCAAATGCATGATTTCAAAGTACAGCAAATGGTATAAAAATTTGTCAATGAATCCTTAGTTATTCCCAAACCGGACTTGTAAGAATTCATGTAGAGGTGTTTTCAATAGTTTGTAGTGTATATTTGGACTAAGTATAAGTCCTATAAGATATCGATCTTCTTGATTGAATTGAAATAATATGTAGATTTTAATATCGAACCTTCGCAAATATTTGGTTGTGACCTTCGGTAGATAAATAATCACTTTCTTTTTAACAAGCCAAAGATGATGATTTTTCATAAGTGCCTTATAGATTTTTTTAATAAAGTTTTGGGTATGCATGTTGAAAACACCATCCTTATAAACCATAATCTAGTTAGAATGATGAGAAGCTCAATAGATAATGTCATCCTAGTTGAAAAATGAAATCATAAAATATCTCTCTGTGAAATACTTGATGTGGGAAGTCCTCCCCTATTTAGAACCTCTTCATTCCTTAGGCAAGTCTATGTTTACATTTGTGCAACATAATCCTTTTGATATAACGTAAGCAAATCACTATTGCAAATACTAAATTTCGAAGGCTTTTAGATCCTTGTAGTGATCACTATAACTCTTCCTTTTGTAATTTGAGATCAAATAATTGTTTATAATTAAAATGAAGCTTTTGATATTTATTCAAGTCTGGTTATCAGATAATATACTTCAAGATATTTAATGTAATATGTTGAAAATGTTGTATGAAAAGGTTATAGTGATACAATGCCTTTGTTAGAATTGTGTTAAGTATATTGAACACAATGTCATGTAAGTTTGATTTTGTTCAATCGGCTTGGATTGGCTTCAATGACCAACCATTGAACTCTAAAACCCTTCGTAGATTTTAATCCCAAAAATTGCTAATGTTTAATCCCACTAACTCCACTTATATCTATTGAATCTTTTGAGATGTTCATTATAAATGTTTGTATTCATTAAAATCATAATCACATGCTTTTGTATGTGAATCCCCATGGATGGAGAATCAAATGCAATTAATTAAAACTATTTGCATGAATGTTGTGCATCAAACGGGCTCACTTCATTTTCATCCACAAATGGAGCCAATTTTGTAAGAAATTGCAAAGATTTTTAGTTTTGTGAAACACATTCATCAAGAAATTGCAAGAGGAAAGTCAACATGTAATTACAACAACTTCTAGTTTTGTGGGAAATACTCCACACAAAATTATAATGATTTTTTATTTTTTTGAAGAAACTTCATAAAAAATAAGAACTTTTAATTTTCATGAAGAAATTCAGCTTGTGGTGGCAGTGAGGGACTATCATTTAATTTTCAACTTGAATGATGTTCTTCTGGTAATCATAGAGAGTCAAACTAAATTCCACCCAGTGGTTTTAAAGCATGGTTTTAAAAAATTCATTTTCGTTTGTGTAAAGAAATTTACTGTGTATAATGTCACAAATGTCAATGACATGGGGTTCATTATTTGAATGTTCATTCATGACTTATAATAAATTAATTTTTAATTTTTAATTTAATTTTAAATCACTCTTACTTAGCTTTTAATTATTTTTTTCTCAAAAAATTGTACCTCATGATATTGTTTTGCAATTCATTTGTAAAAAAGACAAATAACAACGTCCACTTGGGTTTTGTTTTCTCAGAGCACCGTGCTTCGGAGCTGAAACCAAAAACTTCCCAATGATGATTATGGAGTCTTGAGATCTTGACAGAGCTTTGCTGGGTCTCCAATGGGTTGTGATTCTCTCATCACAATTTCAACTTTGCCCTGGGGCATATTTTTTGTCTGGGTGATTGTGGGGTCCGTTGGGGGCTCACGTCCCATATATCATAAAGCTTTTGGTGATGTGTGTCTGTCTGTATCTTTCTCTCGTTTGTGTTCTCTCCATCAATTTGAAAGATGGGTGAAGGATGAAGAAGAGAAGCAGGGGACATGCAATGCACGAGAGACATTCTTGGCATTCCCGGTAGGAAAAGGAGCGGAAACAAGTATGACAAATTAAAGTTAAGAATTAACAAAAAAACATATAGGGAATTTAGCTCTCCAAGGGAATCGTGCCTCGGACCAACACTTCAATGTTTAATTCTAATTTTTCCATTGTGGAACAGAGCCGGGATCATTGTACATGTACATTTTCTCATTGTCAAACAAACGTCCAATTCATGAAATTTGCATAGGGGAAATGCTTGAAGTTTGTAAAAGTTTTCTTGTGATGATCTGCAAAAGAGGGGGATTTTAGAGGTTTTTTTGTACAGAGCTTGGAGCTGCTGCTGTTGTTGCTACTTCTGCATGGAGCTGCATGTGGCCCACCACCAGCATATTATACAATGCGCGCATGCAGGACAAGGACGTGAGACAAAGAAGAGTTGAGAGAAGTGGCGATTTGAGAAGAAAGGGAGGCTGGGGCTGAAGTGTCAGCAGATGGCGACAAGACTGGTAGTAGCTGGGATTTTGTTCTGTTTGATCAGCTCAGGCCTCGTGATTCTTGCGGTTTCTTCGCTTTTGCGTCGTGGAGAGAATATGGGCGAGGAAGATTCAGCGAGCTTGCAGGAGGAGCCGGACCTGCGAAGCGCAGCAGCGGGTTACGCACGGGAGATCACGGGAGAAGCTGGTTTAGGCACGCTGCGGAAACAGTGTACCGGTGCTCTATGACAAACGCCAAGCAGACATCGGCGAGAGCTGCTGCCTGGGACTGTGTGATCACAAACGGCAAGGAAGAACAAGAGAAAGCTCAGGCTCCGCCTGTAAAAGAGAGATTGGGTGGGTTCTGGAACTTCAGGAAGAAGAAGGGTAAGGCCTCAGCTGAGAATCTGAAAGCAGCTGCGAACGACGGTAACTTCCAGAAAGCCTCAGGCTCGCATTTGAAGGAAACAGCAGCATCTGAGAAGATTATATACTCACTGCAAAAAGAATTGCCTTCTTTGGAATCGCTCGTGAAAGCACGTGGAGCTGGTGTCGTCATCATCTACCATACAACAGGTACCGAATCTCCTCTCTCGATCTTCCCTCTGAAGTGCTTCATCATTAGGGCAGAGAACAAAGCCTGATTTCTGGTTTTGTCTCCACAGAGAAGCATGCTGAGCATGCAGCCTCAGAAGCCCAAATCCAAGACTCTGCAACCAAAGCGCAGTTTCTTTCCCCTCAGAACTCCCTTGGTCAGTTCTGCAAAACAGTTGTTTCTTTCGAATGCATCTCATGATGAAGAGGTCTAGACATGGATCTGGTCCTATTCTCCTCGCTGCAATTTCTCTACAGTTCAAGAATGTGTGTGGAGTGATGCATTTGACAAGCAATCACCCCATGATGCAAGCAACTCCTATTTTGCAAGAAACCCAATCTTCTGTGTCACTGCCATAGAGACTGGAAATTGGTGAGCTCTTTGTGTTCTCCATAGATTGCACAAGGTTTAATAGCTGAGTAGGGAGGAAGAATTGGTGACAAAGAAGCACAGCCTAGGATGCAACAAAAATCTGAAATTCTTTTCTCTTGATAAGAAATTGGTTGAAAAACATGAATTGTGTTCACCCATCATGCAAAATTGTGGAGTTCGCCCATTGATACCCAAAAATCCATGGACAATTGCATAGAACTTCGTGGGGTTTTATAGTGTAGCCTCATAATGTATGAAGGCCTCTCATGGGTTCCTCCACATGGTTATAACCCCAGCAGGGGGAGCTCCACCTGGATGAAGTAGTCTAGAACTGAAGAAACTTGGGGCATAAATCCATCACAGTTGTTGGCATCTTGGAAAGTCTGAGACCTGAGATTTCTCACTGTAGAAGTGAATCATGTGTGACTAGCTTTTTCTATGTACATTTGATAAATTTTGTGATCAGAACCTCATCATTGTTGGATGGTAGGCTGGTCAGCTTGTGAAAGATGGTGGTGCTGAGAATGCAGTGTATGATCATGCAGGGGAGACTTTGAGCTCTGCTTGGAATATAGAGCATAAAGTGGGGATTCAACATACAGCAGCAGGAATCATGGTGGGAAAAACTGAGGAGCCTGAGCCTGTAAAAGAAGATGCAGGCCCAGAATGAAGGAGAGGGTAAATGAAGGAGCATGTAAAATAAGAGAGTCCTTGAGGCAGAGGGCCATGAAGGCTGGATCTTACCTCCATAATGTTGGGCAAGGAGTTGGATACTTATTACATCATTAATCATTGGATGTTGCTCACTCAGTCAGTGATAGCATAAAGGACACTCATCACCATTGGTCTGAAATGGCCAGCAATGAAGCTGCAGGTGATGTTAGGGACATGTTGGAAACTGATGAAGATCAAACAGAAGAAGAGGGTCAAGATGAGTTGCTTGTACCTGAAGATTACATGAGAATGATCGCTTATATCATGGTACAAAGGTTAATGCTGGTTGTGATACGGAAGGGAAGACTTTTGACAGCATGTATAAGGCAACAAAGGGAACTGCTGTGGAGAGTTACAAGGGGGCAACAGAGAGGCTTAGGATGATGGCACAGTCATTGGGATGGTATTGTGATGGAGACTTGGACAATCATCAACCTCCATTTATATTGGTTCCTCCAACTTCCTTTGTCCTGGGAAGCACAAAGTACATATGGCAAGGTGAGGTTGACACAGAGGGTCACTCCAACAGAGAGGGTAATCCTCCTGTCCAAGTTACCAATTACAACATCCTTGATGGTGGCAGAAAATGTATGAAGGATGCAATGGGCTAGGCATGAGAGGAATTCATTGATCATTGCAAAGAACACTAAGAATGCTATGGGTTGATACAGTATTTTTGTTGATAATTTCATCAACAGATGATACCAGGGGATTCCTCCTTCCAGATACACAAGATTATGACAGGATTCAGTGTGGCACAGATGTGCCTTCTGTTTTTGCATCCAGAGAATGAGGGTGTGAAATTCACTGACTGGATATCTTAGTAGGTCTGGATTTTGCAGGAAAGCAACCACACCCTTGGAAGCAAACCTTTCTGAAGCAGCCAGTCGGACTTCTCCTGGCCTTGGCACGCCTGCTGCATCTCTTCAGCTTTTCCGCTATCTATGGCTCATCTTTGTGGGTGACATTTGTGTCAAGGCATATTCCATCAAAGAGCATTTCCTGGCAGCAGTTTGCTTTTGTGCAGAACTGCATGTCTGCAATGCACCTCCATGTGGTCGCCAAAGGACAGGGGCTTCTGTTTCTGCTCCACTCCATTGTGCATCCCTGGTTGTCGGCAGATACTCTTGAGTGCTGGCAATTTCACAACTTTATGTGGATGATACCTGTCACTCTTTTCAATGTGTACTTCTTGGAACCACAAGCAACAAAGGTTAGTCACAGATCTCTCCAAATTAGATTTTCATCCATGGTGTGTTTGTATTATTATGTGGGTTCCTTTCACATTGAGCAATGAAAAAGGTGGTTGTCCAGAATGACAAGCGCACCATGCTTCATTTTTTTCTTGTAGTTGAAGATGGTTCTTTCTTCAGTGCACAAGATCTCTAGATTTTACTACCAAGTGTTGTGTTGAATATGTCTCATAAGCTGTTTGTAATGACACTTTGAAGATCCCCAATCAAGTCTCTCCAACTCTGCCATAAAGAATATTGTGCTGAGGTAGAGATGCATTTCAACACACATTGCTCTTGTACAGTAGTAGTATTAGGTAGACAAAATTGCAAGGGATTGTCCATACTTTTCAAGACATTTAACAGTTTGTTTGTGTGTGCACCTTGGCTTGGGTGTGTTCATATGCACAGTGAATCTGGTTTGTATGTGGGTCATGTTTGAGAAGTTCAAAGTGGAGAAGGAAGAGGGGAGGCCACAGGAGGGTAGCATTCCTGCAGAGGTGACAGCAGCAGTGAGTGAGGGTAACAAGAAGAGACTGATAGCCATTAAGGAGAAGTTCAAACTGCTGCAGGCTTGTTCATCTATGATGAGCATGATCATATCAGCCAGCTTGACATAGCACCTGTGGCACTAGGCACATTGATTAGTTATTTAGCTGAGATGAACAAGGATTCTCAACCCACAACAATCAATTTCTCTGTGCACAAACACTGTAAATTGAAGAATTTGGAACTGTTTTCTCAGTTATTTTTCCAAGTTTTAAAAAAATTGCTTAACGTGCATGTTAAATTCAAAACACTAGCAATATTTGTTGCACAATGTGAATACATGATAATTTGACAACAGGTTAATTTTAATGTTATGATTTTTCCAAAATATCAATTCTTGCAATGCATCAAATGCTTTTTAAAATGAAGTTGGACAAATCGCATTTGATGTTTAATTGTCTGTTAAGGAGACCTTCAGAGTTTAATATGTAAACGAGTATTGGTCAATAAAAGATCTTCAAAGACAGTTATGCAAAGGAGTAGGATTAATGTTGCCATTGACTATTTTGAAACTAAGAACAAAAGAGGCCACATTAAGAGTAAGTCCACCCATGCAATCTAATAAACCTCTAAACAATAATTTGGATGTAGTTAAGTTTAAATATGAGTTTGAAGTTTAAACCTCTAAATATGCACAAGTATAATGCATTCAAAGTAGCTTGTAACATATGATTAGTTTAAATTGTTACAACAAGAAGTGTCCTCTACCAACTTGGGTTTTGCAACTTCCAAAATAATTATGTGATCAAAATGGAACTTGCAAAACCCAAGATACTAAAAAAAAAATTACTGGTGATATATTGTCAAATTTTGAAATATATATATTTTGGAGTTTTGCAATAGCCAGAAGTGAGAGAAAATGAAAGTAAAAATCAAAAAATCACCAGATTCAAAAGCAATCAGCAGATTTCTATACATGGTTCAAGTAGGTAGCAAATCATTGAATTTGTGGCATAAAATTTCCAAAAAAATTGTACCCAAAAAAAGGCTGCTCAACTTGGGTCAAAACCTAAAAGCTGCTATCAAACTCAAAGTAAAGCATTTATATATAGGTAGAGCTCCAATTTGGCAAAACATGTGAGATTAAATTCAGAAACACGTCGCAGAACAAATTATGACCACCTTGGGAGCACCAATAAGAACTTGTGTGAGAACATTATTGGAAACATAAAGGAACAAAACCCCTAAATCCAAAAATGTCTACTTCCTCCCTGTCTCCCACAGTCAAGTCCTAAAACAGGAAGCAACTGAGCCTCAGCCACTCATCCGGGATCACCTCACTCAACACCTGGTGAGTATTTTCCTAAGCGTGTTCAGCACCCCATTTTACCTAGGCAAATGCAAGGGGAAATATGGTTGGCCAATGTGGAACTGCACCTATACTGGACTGGCGGTACCGTGCTTGGGTCAGGCCTCTTTTAGTAACTATATTTTACCAAGCAGATGTTAAATTTGGACTCAGGTTTATTCAAGGACTGGGGAAGGTTACAGTACCTGTGTGGGTCCTTCTGTGCATCCTTTAAACACCCAGATGGTCACCTTATCATTTTTGTGGTGGTTTTTATGTGCTACTGGTCAAAATTGAAGTACAGTTTTGGCTATTGGAGTTTTTGAGGATGTTTTATGTGTAGGGTAACGCTCCAGGCGCAGGGCATTACTGAAATAAGAACTCACCAGGCAGGAGCCAAGGGGGTTCTTATTTCAGTAAAGCCTGTACGCCATGGGCGTTGCCCATCATAAAGCAATGCAAGATTTTTTATTTTTTAACTTTTAACTGGTGATATCCGGTGGGTACCCACTGGGTATCAATGACGTTTTTTTCTAACGTGGTGGCAGTGCATTTCGAAAAAGGGAATGCCCTCTGTACCATTCAAAAATGGAAACATTCCGTTTTTCGGAATGCACTGCCATCACATTTTGCTTTATACTATAACCTTAAAATACACTAAAAAAAAATCTGGCAGCGCTTTACGTTCTGGCCACTTGAAGATTTGAAAGGTGAGAAACTTTGACCCTCTTGAAATTTTACTGGGGTGTTAATTGACTATGGATGCTTCACCAAGTTGCCATTGTGACAATTTCATGCAACAAATCTGCATCAGCTTGTCCACACAACAAACTCCCAACCCCACACACCCAAAGTTCAATCGAATTTCAAAAGCCTCTAGGCTCTAACCTAGTCCCACACATGCACAACACTTAGTGGGGATTTAAATCCCTACCCATAAAGGCGTTGCCCATTGGAAAACAAATGACTTACACTTCAAAAACACACATTGGACAGAGGCACACAAACCAAAATGTGAATCATGTTCATTCGCAAGTTTGTCGTCACCTTGTTAATGTTGTATACACACATAAACACAACAACCTTACAAAGGTTGATTTTGCCAAAACCAACAAACCAAAAATATCCAAGGGCCTCAATGTCCCATGTTCATGACCCAAAGGCATCCATTACATGTTTAGTAGCGAAAGTCAAAACTTATTGCAAAAAAATATCAGGAACATAGAAATGGGATCAAAATCTATATACCTAGGCCTCAACTACTTTATGAGCTTTTTTTCCAACCTAAAGGGATTCATCAAATGGGAAGGTTTTCAAAATAAAAAAATTACGCAAAAACATTCTCACACACAAATTTAAACGTGTGTTCAACCAATTGCAAGTAAGTGTGTTAAAACATTGTTCATCTTCTATAAACCTTAAAACTTGTACCACACAAATTTCAACAAATTTGAACCATTCAAACATCTTCAAAATCAAAATTTGGCTAGCCCCAAGCCTCAACCATAGTCACCGAAGGGGATTAATATCCCTTTTATCCATCTCCATGATCTATGTGGAATTTTTTTTCAACGTTTGAATGAGCAAATGAGATTAAATGTCCAAGGCCATGTTGTCCAACATAACATCACATTGTTTCTCAAGCGTGGGCCTAATAATTTTGGGCATTGTAATGTGATGTTTCAAAATGGCTAGTGGCACCTAAAATTTGCTTCACATCATGTTTCACCCATTAGTGTGGGTAGACGATGCCCATGCTTGTCATCAATTCACAATCCAAGAATCAACATTGCAACTCACAAGAAAAATGTTGCCTTATAACATTGTGCGTTCACATTCTTTAAATATTGTTCCCACAATGTAGGAGAAATTAGTTCCATTTGCCCAATTTGCAAATCATCAGCATGCAACCATGCCAATTCAATACACATGTGAAGTGCACACCACACAACATTAGGATCAAGGCAAGCTAGATTCATAACCCAAACTAGTGGTAGAGCTCCATTTCGAAAGCTTATCAAATTGTTGAAAACAACAAATTTGGCATCATCTTTGAATACAATTTCGACAACATTGCAATAACACCAAAATATCAACTTGCACAAGCTTCACAACTTCAACAAAATCCACAACATAAATTTCCTAATCTTGAGCCATCTTTGAAAGCCCATGCAATAATTTTAACAGAGGCATGAACTAATGGAAGCCAAGCAAAATCTTAACATTGAACAATATGGTGATGTTGGCCTTGGCTACATCATATGCAAGTTGATTTGCTAACATCTACATGATGAGGGGTTTGTAGTTTGCCAACAATCATTTAGCAAAGGAAAGCATTAACAACCAATGCATTTTTACATTGCAAAGGATCTTCAATGCCTTCACATCCAACAAAACAACAAGCCTTTCAAACTCAAAAGTTCCTTTGCTAAATTGAGAAAAGTAAAAATATACTCCAACAAATAATTTTCTCAATGTTGTCAACTAGTGATTAGGTAGACAAAGTCTTCACAAACAAACCAATTTGAGGTGCAACACAATGGACAAGCACAAAAAAAGAGTCACATCATGTTTGATTTAAATAGTGATTCCATTGCACACACTAATAAAGACAAACCTTTCATCAATCCCAAATGACATCAATTCTTAGCCCACCACTTCAACATCCATACCACCACAACTCAACAAAGCACACAACAACAACTAGATCAAATTTGTTGCAATAACACATGTAATCACCTTTAACACATATTTAATTAATTTAAAACAAAATTGTTAATTTAAAACTTTTCCCTATTTCATGGATGGTATAAACTCAATTTAGTGGCCACAAGATAACAAGTAACCTTAACAAGTTTAAAAATAACCTTATATTCAAATAAAAACAACAATCATTCACAAAGATAACATCCACAAAGACATTTTGTCTCAAAAGATTTTATACCAATTTAACACCAATATAATATTATGTTAATTTCAAAATTAATATATTATGATGAAAAGAGTATTTTGCTTGGTGCCCACCAAGTGAAAATTATAAGACTAAATTTTTAATTAGGAATTTATACAACTTGGTGGATGGAATGAACTCCACCTGGTGACCACCAAACTTAACAAATTAATGATCATTTTTGACGTGAATGTCATATTATAATTTTTTTCAATTACATTATTTTTAAATTAAAAAAACTTTGTAACCAACAATTCCAAAAAGATCCATGTACACATTATGTTAAAAACATTCATATCAATTATAAGACAAGATTATGAATTTTCATGAATGATTGAAAGTCAAAATGTTAGTGTTCCCATCTCACATCAAAAGATTCAACCTTTTGAATTTGAAACAAAACTACAACATTATCACACAAATTTTACTAATACTTTTCAAATATATATACACCATAAAACTTTTTAAAATATAATTAAAAGCCTGATGGCCACCAAGTGAAACATAAAAATTGTAAGCTATAAAACCAAATGACACAACTCCCATTTAAAGTGAAAAATGGAATTGAATGTTTTGAATCTAATATATTGACAACATGCTAAATTTCTAATAATGGCAACTTGATCCATCCATGTTATTCATACAATAACAAATCCATTATGTTTCAAATTCCATATATAATTAAAATAGTATTTATCCTAGTGCCTAGCAAGTGATAATACATAATAGATTATCAAATAAGAAAGTCACAAGTAAATGCTCCCAATAAACAAACATAAAAATTCAATTTTCTGAAATACAAAAAAGGCACAACATACTAATAACAACAAAATCTATGCATGCAATTTTATTATTCAGGTTATAACAAATCCATTATTTTTGGGGATTTACATATCATGTAGGAAAGTTGACGCCTAGTGGCCACCGAAGATTAAAGATCACGTGGAACAGAATAGATTATTAATTATTACTTTTCAAGAATCACATACATGGATAAATTTTGGCAAAATAATATTTTAATTAAACCATACAATAGAAATGGTTTTTTTTAAAGTTTTAAAACGTCAATCCAAACAATACAATGATATAACAGACATCAAAAAATTGCAAATATAATTTAATCAATGTCACCAACATCCTTCACAAATTGGTTGAGGCATTAGTAGCATCAAAATTAACTTTAGATATACTAGCATAAGTAGAAGGAATATTAATTTAACTTTTATTTGTTGTATTTTTCTTAACAAAAAAAGAAAAAATAATTGTTGAAATGTCAAGCCATTATTCTAGATTTGCTAAATTACATTTCCACTTCCCATTCCAACAATCTTCATATAAATGTCATTCAAACAAATTTGATCTGTTTTTCATAGGAACCCATCATTGAACTCTCACCATTTTAAAATATTCATTATCTTCATCCTTGATAACATCACCTTCTACTCTTCCCAGCCATAAAGGAACAAGATCAAGATCATGTGGTTTCACGAGCACAAAATCTCCAACATTAAAATCTCTAAATGGCGTGTATGCAATTAAGGGTCTCATGTTTTTTGGCCCACAATACGAAATTCGAATTGGATCTTTTGGATCAACAACATCCATCACGGTTGACAATGAAACCTTAGCATAATTAGACTTCCAATTGTTTGAAGGCCAAAAGCCTTTCAAAAGAATTGTACTTTGAAGTAGTAACAATTTTGACAAATGCAACAAAACATATTCCCATATGGCTTCATCTTCATTTCATTTGTGGAACTTTTTGCAATGCTCACCTTCCAGAAATTCACATATTTGGATAGTCCAAAACTTATAAACTTTTCTCCCTCCATTAACCTTGATGCATCATTGCCCCAAATTGGGCAAAATAGAATAGGGTTTGGAATTATAGTAGGTAACTTTGGTGAACCATCTAGATTAGCTTTCCATAATTTAATTGAAGGCCCATCTATTGGACTCCACACATGATCTATGGGGGAAACCTTGTATTACATCACTAGCCAACCTGAAGATTTAACAAAAAATCTAAACATATGCATATTAGTACGCCCTACTAACATTTTAAGGCCATTTTTCAAACAACCTAGGACCCAAGATTTGAAATCTGGAATCTCTTGAATCAATTGAGGAATGAACAGTCTTTCCTATGAGATCATGAAAACTCTCATCAAATCTGTTAAAATGTAATTATTTTCCTCCCTCAACTTTTTTGACAAATAGCCAAAGCATCCATCTATATCTTCGCATGTATGGCCAACTATAAGAAATCCAAATTTTACCTCCTCAAAAACATCCTTCGTTGTCAATAATGATAGAAATGTTAACAAATGTTGATTATTATTATCTTTAACAGAATTATCCATTTGGAGCAACAAATTTTTTAACAAAGGCTTTAGACCAACAATTTGATCTGGGGTGCATAATTTGCATATGCAATGTGATTTCCCTTGCAACATATGTGCAAAAAGTGTGTTCTACAAGGGTTTTCAAACAATAATTTTGATTTCGAAACTAAGGCCTCCTCCAAAGTCCACATCGTAACAAGGATCCAATTGTGAAATTGGGATCGTTTGGCAACAACTCATTCAAATATTGTGCATATCTTTCATCCCCATGACCATGCGCTATCATTCCCATAAGGGTAATGGGCAATTGTCCAAGGCCAAATATCATTTTTTGCACACTTGCAACCTTGGAAGCATAGTTTTTCCATGGTCCATTTTGTCATGAATAATGCATAAAAACTCATCGTTTGATCACACTAACTTTGTCCTCCAAATATGATATAAGTTTCTACATGATTTTTGGTGTATGATATGTTTTCTTAACTTTGCCTCATACTCTAAAACCTCATTGTTATTCCTTCCCAATTTGGATATCAAGTCTTTCAAGGATTCACAAACAGTGCATTTCGCAAACATAAACCCCCGCTTTTGCACATCAACATTCAAATGGTGTCTTCTCCTCAACCTGCTCATAGTAGATTGAAAAATACCTCTAATGTTTAATTCTTTACTTATTTGCCATCCCACAAGTACAGAAAAACAAATAAATATTAGGCTTTCCACTAGAAATGTATACCCTCACATATCATTCAAAAATACATTTCAATTTTTCGAAAAATAATTTTTCACAAGAAACATCTAGTGATCGCCAAGTGTTTGTCACCAAATAGGAACAAAAAGTGTTGGTCATTCCATATGATTTACCTAATCATTGCGTTCTTGTATACTTTTCATGTTTCAAGCAAAAGGTGTCACACATCTTGTCTACCATTTCCAATCCTTTCATTTGATGCAACATCATATCCATAAACAAATCAATCAACGATTGAACGTTGGACTCCACTTGTCGAGTTGACATACATAATTTATGTGTATTTTTATTCCCATGTGGTAGAAACTAACAACCTTGCTTGTTGTCTAATTTGTACAACATATATGTCGAGTTTGAGAGGCCAACTATCTAGTAAAAAATAGTTTCATAGGGGTCTAAACCTTGAATAGTGATAAATTTTCGTCCACTTTCGACTCCCCTTGTACGCAACCTTCTTGGAATATCTAAACCATAGGCTACGTGGTTTTCAAATGACAAACTCCAAAACTCTTATCTCAACAACAAGGTTTTTTCACAAAGAAAATGTTGGCAACAATTCATGGCACAACACTTTGCTACACCCACATTGCACACATATTCTTCTAATAACACTTTCTTAATTCTAAAAATGGAACTTTCAAAGTCAGCTACATTTCGCTTCCTTTTATGAAAGGATTTTTTTTTTCTTTACACCAACTGCTCAAACATCATCAACATTTGGTATGTGGGTTTCATTAAATGAAATTAGATGCTCTAAGAAAGCGTACCCATCAAAAATTGTCTAAGCCAATGGCCATTTCCAAATGGTCATCATTGTTAACACAGTCATAAAACAATACAAGATGCAAAGCCTAACATGGTCTTCCCCAAGTCGATCATCAAGAATTGCTTCCTATGGGTCGCATGCAACTACACAACCTTTTGCAAAGAAAAAAACCCCAACATTGTCCACAAGATCACATTCAGCTCCTCGCCACCTAGACCGACATCTTCCTAGTATATTTGAATTTCTCCTTTTCACACCATGGCCATGCATTACATCATCATTCATGTGTGCATTCCCCTAGTTATAGTCCTCCTTATTTCGTTCAAAATTTTCCTCACTACCAACCCCCTTATTGCCTTCTGCAATATTTTCTTCACTTCCTTCCTTGCTCATGTAATTAGACACAGATTCCTCAATAGACCCTTCCACACCATCCTCAAATATATAAATCATTTCACCATGTAATTCCTCATTACACAAGTCCTCAACTCTATTACCCATATTCTCCACATCGTGGATGTTCTTAGCCCGAAAGCTTTCCACCAAGGAATCGTCCTTACATGAAATTCACTTCTTTGAAAGCTTATTCACCCCATCCACTATCACGTGACATTGGTCTCTCACTATTGCAACCTCTTTATCATTCATCGATAGATATTTGCAAGGCCAAGAAACCTTTATTCCCATCGTTGATTTGTAATATTTCACATTTGGAATTGGATAGAATAACTTCTTCTACTCATAATCATCATTCATAGCTTCAATTAAAACCACAATGCAATTTTCCACTTTATAAGGTCCATCTATAGGAATAACTAACGGATCTCTACACGTTCTAATACCAATCCTCACTGTTTCATGCTTGTCCATGTCCCAAATACTAATAGAACTACTAAATATGAATCCCTCATCCATATCATGTTAAGTCAAGAAGAAACAAAATGCAACATTAAATCAAGGATCAAAGTTATGGCAATAACATGTGTTCTATAATCCATCCATTACAAGTTATCATTATTGTGCAAAAACATTTGGCGACCGCCATGCGTCTCTGCACCCAATATTAATGCGCAGAAACGTTCTTTTGTATTCCCGCTTTTCTTTGATCAAGAAAACACTTGGCGGCCACCATGTGTTCTCCACGATTTTTGATCCAAAAAACACTTGATGGCCTCCAAATGATTTCTACAATTTTTAACCAAAAGAACTCCTAGCAACCACTAGGTGTTTTCTACAATTTCTCATCTAGAAAACACCTTGCGGTGTCAAGGCCTTTTCTAAAATTTCTGATCTAAAAAACTCCCAACAGTCACCAAGTGTTTTCTACCATTTTCAATTTCGAAAACTCTTAGTGGCAACCATTTCCAATTCAAAAAACACCTAGCGGTAGCCAAGCATTTTCTAGCATTTTTTACTTAGAAAATGTCTAGCAACCACCAAGTGTTTTCTAGCATTTTGGATCCAACAAATGCCTGGTGGTCATTAAGTGTTTTCTAACATTTTCAATCTAAAAGACACATGGCAGTTGCTAAGCATTTTTTAGAATTTTCAAACCAAAATTTGCTTGGTGGTTGCTAGGTGTTTTTTAGCATTTTCAATCCAAAAAAGGCCTAGTAGCCGCTAGGCATTTTTTAGCATTTTCAATCCAAAAAAAGCCTAGCACCTACCATGTTTTCTTAGAATTTTTAATCCAAAAATTGCCTAGTGGCCATAGGCTTTTTCCAACATTTTCCATCTAGAAAACGCTTGGTGGCCATAAGGAATTTCTTACCATTTAAAATCTAGAAAATGCCTAATGGCTGCCAAGTGTTTTCTATTATTTCTTATCTAAAAAATGCCTAACATTTTCCAGGCATTTTCTACCATTTTTTATTTAGAAATCGCCTAGTGGTTGCCAAGTGTTTTCTAAGATTTTCCTTATAGAAAACACCTAAAGGCCACTAGTCATTTTCTACCATTTTCGATTCAAAAAATGCCTAGAGGCTACCAAGTGTTATCTAGGATTTCAAATCTAGAAAACATTTGGTGGCCACCAAGTATTTTTTAGAATTTCCCATCTAAAAAAGGTGGTATAGTAGTGGCAATCTAAATTCTCTATTGTGCAAAACCTCATGCCTTCATTCATTATTGAATGGGTGGCTAAGGATTATATAGAGGAGAGGTGAAAAGAACCATACCTGAATGTTGCTGAGTACATCAATCTAAAGCTACTTCATCTTCTTCCATTGGAAACTTATCCTCACCGACTTTGGCAAACTCATGTTGCAATCCTTGGGGAACATTAACACCATAAACCTTGTTTGAAACCACATCTAATGCAAGAACCATCATTGCTTTTCTCGCCTCCCTTCGAACATCTATAGTCATAAGCAATTGTGACATCCAATAGGTAAAAACAAGAATATTCATGGAATGAAATTGCTTGTGGCCATTTTAATCTTGTAGAATATTAGGAAAAATTTAGAATATTGGTGGGTATTCCATGACCTACAGTAAATGAAACCTTAGTTTTAACAAATCAGAGTTTGTGTGGGTTGTATAGTGTGTGGAATTCCTATTTCGGTCCTTGACAAAGAGCATTACATCGAAATCTAACTCATACACCCATGTTCAAAAGTATTCCACGACTATGGTAGAAAATTTGTAACTCAATAGCGAATAAGTAGGTAGTGGGTAGTGGATAGGCAATTACAATAAGCAATATTTAAGTTATTCCTTATCATGTACATGCATGCAACAATCCTAAATAGTAATCACAAAAGTTACAACAACATAAAGTAATAAAATGTGCTTACATACCTTTGATTTGTGTTGTGTTCTTCAAAGCATTTCCATTGCTTGAACTACCATGACATGTAAGTACATGTGGGTTGTGTGACCACATCTCCAACACTCCCACAGTTGCATCTGGATATTAATCAAACTAGCCCTACAAAGGCATTAACAAATTGCAGCTACAAGTTAGATTAGAATATTCTAGATCTTCATTCACAAACATGCTCACCATCTTCAAACATTCTTAAACCCTAAACTAGTGCAAATGTCTTTGAATTCATAACCATTGAAGACAAATGCCATTGAGGAACATGTCACCTACACACACAAAAGGAATACACTTATTTAGTTATGTATTTTGGAGCTGTGGGAAACAACCCAAATAATGATCATCAAAACTAGTTATTGTCATTTTTGCACCATGATGGAAAACACCCACACCTCCCACTCTTGCTTGTAGTCATTCCAAAATTTTAACACTAGGTTAAGCTCCAACAAAACATTACTTCCCTTTGGTTTCCAAAAAAAGGTGCACACATGGGTGAAACATCAAAGTGGGAAAACTACTATGCTTGCTATCCCCAACTACTCTTATTGGAGAAAAATATTGTTATGACAATTGTTTTACAAAAACAAGTGGAAAGATCACTAGTGGTTGTGTGCTCCTAACACTTGACACATGCTTCAAGAGATGCACCTGTTGTTCTACCTCAAATTTTGTGAAAAGAAATCCAAATTCTTCCACATTTGGTGCAAACTAAATCATGTCTATTTGTGGAGGTAGCATCTCCTTCTTTTCTACCTCTAGTTGAAGTTATGAATCTTGTTTTAGCTCCAACAGCACAAAATTTCCTATATCAAGACCCAATTTTCCAGGTGTGAATTTGAATACTTGATACAACAATCCTACTATTTTCTCCCTAACAACCACCAATTATTTACATTGCTTGCAAAAATGCAAACCTACTAATCAAAATCTAAGTTTAATTGATGTAGATAAGTGTGTTCTAAAATTAAATGCAAATGCAACACTCAAAAATTTAAAAACAAAGGTTAATACAAAGGCTCGAAGATTATCTAGATCAAGATCTAGTCATACCTTCATCATCCCTACACCTATTCACTTCATAATTCCAACTTGACCTAAACGCACATGATTTAATAATCTATGATCGTGCCCGAAGAAAGTTCCCTTCATGTAATCTTCATCATCTTTACAATATAGACTTACAAATGAAAAATAACACAAAGTTGTGAGCTTGTTATAGCAACTCCTCAAGTCTGATTCGAATTGTTTGAAACAACCATCTTGGTGGGTAGAAGGTGATGGCGGCTAAAGCTCAAATGCAAGCTCAAGCGCATCCATACTTGAACAATAGGCGCTAGAAACTTTGGCGGGCATAATGGAGCTTCAATGCAAGCTTTGTGAATTGAAAGAATGGCAGTGATTCGTCAAATCTTTAGCAATGAAGCTCGTAAAACGATGAGCTGAAAAACATGAATGCTACAACCTTGAAGCAAAATGAAAAATTTACAAATGGGAGCAACGAGGACTCGAAACATGCATTAGATTAACCCTAACTTCTATTCAAATGTTATATATTTCATCCACATCTAATATGATATTGTAAAACAATATTGAATACAAGTCTAATTGCTAAGATTTTTGAATGGGTGTTGGATTTATTTCACTTGATTTTTTACTAAACAATTAAATTTCTATTTTAGACCTTCAATCTTCATTCTACATTAGGTTCAATGCATTTATAATGTTAATCATTATATTCAAATTTTGCCCATGTAATGTATACCCCAAATTTGGAATTGACTTAAAATTACATATAGTTTTACATGAAAATGTAACATTGTCTTTCCTTAAACAAAAGAAAAAAAAATTTAAGGAAATCTTTAACTACCATCTACCTACCTATGTCCTACCTACCTACTAACCATCTATCTATTTATGTCCTATCGACCTACCTACCTACCTACTTAGGTATTTACCTACCATCTACCTATTTATATCCTACCAACCTACCTATGTCCCACCTACCTACTTACCTATTTACCTATTTACCTACTATTACGTTACCTATTTATCTACCTACCTACCTACTTATATTTTATTTATATATTTACCTACTTGCTATCTACCTACATATGAATTTTTTTATTTATTTACTTATAGTTGACATAAGTAGGTATGAGCATTTAAAAACATAGGTAGGTAGGCATGTGTACCTACTTATTTACTTAATTATGTACATATCAATCTTACTCATGAAAACAATTGAAATTCAAATGTTGGTATATATACACATTGACAAAACATTTCATGGAAGTTCAAGGATACATGTTAAATCCATTGGGAATCGTATTGTTTTACAAAGTGATGGGGTGGTTTGATTTAAATTTTTGAATAATCATTTCTGAGTAATAAATGGGTATTTAATTTTATGAATTTATTTTTAAAAGATACCTTTAAATTAATTAATGAATATTCGATATTTCATGACAAGTTATTTTTAAATATATATTTAAGTGTAGTTTACATAGTAAAATGTCAATAATTAGTTATTTTTTAATTATAAAATATTTTACTAAATTATCCATGTTCATGAATTTAGACCATTACTAAATTAAAAATAAGAAGTTATTTAATTTATCATTCAAGGATACACTAATCTTTGATAAAGAATTAAAAGGTAGTAAAATACTTATTAAGTGGTTCATATTTGAGATATTTATTTAATGTTTTTATAATTTAATATCTAGAGTTTAAATTTAAGGTTTATGGTTGAAAAATGAATTATAACGTTTATTGTCAAAAGTTGATTTATAAGGTTGAATAAATAGTTACATAATTTTCTTCCGTTATTATGGTAATATTTCATATTGGATTTTGCTTAGAAATCATTGTTGTACTAATATATCTTTATTCATAATTTAAATGAAAGTTTCATCCGAATCAATTAAATCATTGTAAATTTGTAAATTATATGATATTTGTTTATTTATATGTATTCTAAGTTGTATTTATGTATAAATGTATATGTTTGTATGGATGTGTGGTTGTGTTTATTTATGTTTATTTATTGTTTATATGTATAAAAAAATGTGTTGAAAATAATACATAAAATTATAAGTGACATCACATGTACATCATAAATATTTTGGTGTGTGGTATGTATCACAAGTTTTCAATATTATAATCGTTTGCATGTTTGTTGAAAATAATACATAAAGTTATAGGTGACATCACATGTATGTCATAAATATTTTAATGTGTGGTACATATCATAATTTTCAATATTATAATCATTTGCATGTGTGTTGAAAATAATACATAAAGTTGTAAGTGACATCACATGTGTGCATCATAAATATTTTAATGTGTGGTACATGTCATAATTTTCAATATTATAATCGTTTGCATGTGTGTTGAAAATAATACATAAAGTTGTAAGTGACATCACATGTGCATCATAAATATTTTAATGTGTGGTACATATTTTAGTGTGTTTTTTTTGTGCAGGTGTGAGTGTAAGTGTTTATATTGTTTCGTGTGGATGCTTTGTGTGGATATTATGTTTTTATGTTTTTAAAAAAAAATTAATATAGTTCAAATATGAATTTCAAATTAAAATAAATAATCGTAGTTTGATTAGTTAATTGGTTTCTATGTGTCTATATATATGTTTATCTTCAACACATAAATATGGAATGCAACAATATATACAAGTTTTTTGTGTATACTATTGCATTTCATTTTTATGTGTTGAAGGCATTTTACCCAATAGAGATCAAAATTGTTATGTTATAACTTGCATTTCTTATTAATTTTTTCAGAATTTTGTCTTTTTTTAAAGTTAACCTTTTAATGGCCACCATGTCATAATTGTTTATGTTGTTGTAGGTGAATCATATTTTGGTTTGGATGTGGTGTACCATTCAACATATTTTTATTTTTTAGGGTTTTGGGGCTTTGAAGTTAATATGGTTTAAAGTTTTGTGTTTAGGGTTGTAAATTCTTTCCAAAAAACAACAACCTAGCACACATGTTGCAATGACAGCTAAAAACAAATTATAATTGAACTACATTATTGAATTTTTAAAAAATCTAATTGTGCAAATGTTCTATTTTTCATAATTGTTGCTGACTTTTTTATCAACAACAATTTAAGAAAATAAAACATTTGTGCAATTTGATTTTTAAAAATTCAACATGTAGTGAAATCTATGACTTTTTCAGCAACATTGCAACACTCATGCTATGTTGTTATTTTCATCATCAAACCACTCATCATCATCATCATCATCATCATCATAAGCTCATGATTTCAATTCGTCCCCCAAAGAAAAAGTTAACTCATAATTTTGAAGTTTTTTTTTTCAAAATTTGATATCATATAACATTAAACTTATTACACAATGTGAGTTTTATATTTTATTTTTCAAATCAAGTCTTATTCTTGTTGCAATAAATATGATCAACAATCCTACATATTATTGTTTTTGAACTTTATTTTTTCCTTCATGAATAGATTTAAGCACATACCCACAAGGCTAAATTTTGTTATTTCTTTTTAACTTTTCCTTTTGGTCTTAGTGTACACCAAGTGATTTATAATTTAATGTTTGAATAAATATAACATGTCAAGTTATTGTTTGGATTTTCAGATTTTTATAAAGTCTTAAATTAATTAAATGTGTTATTTCATTTGGATACTAGGAGACTAAAAAACATTGAATGGAAACAGAACTCAAATTTGGCTTGAAAATTGGTGCACATAATAGCACCCCTTCAATTTTATAATATCCCAATAGACCCCTTCATCCACACTCCTCACCCCCTTTAATTTCAAGATTATGCAAATTTTATGGAATTTAGCAAAATGGCTATTATCATTAACATTTGCCCAAATCCTTGGTATGGAATACTTTCATATTTGATCTTTGGCTAGTTTAAATATTATAAGAATATTATTCTATTTAAATTAAGGGTCAACTAAATGGGGCATGTAGTAGTTATGAAGAATATTTTCCAAGCCTCAAGGAATTTTTTTTTATTATAATTTTATTCATTTTTATACATAAAAATTATCTAATATAATTGTGTAATAATATGTTTCAACACATGTAAAATAAAATTTTCACTTGATGGTTATAATTTGATTATATTTTGTGATGTATCTTTTGTTAATGGAAATTTGACCATAAAAAAATGTCCACTATGATGTCGCAACATAGCAATGACATGGCAATTTGCATGTGAGTGATAGGGTCATATGTGGTTGCCATGAAGGCCCAATGTCATGGACATGGCAATGGGCATGCCCTAAGTACCCTTTTGTGTAGCTAGGTTTCATGAATTCTATGAAACCGTAATAACATATTAGCCCAAATTTGCTATAGTGCTAGTGACAAATCAATGACTCAACTCAACATTATTTATACAATAAATTTAATATCTTTCGAGTCACCTTGTTTTTGGGCTTGCCTTTGTCCTTTCATGTTAAGTTTTGAGCTAATATCCGTAAGGTCATTCAAGTAGAGGACCAACATTCCAAATTCAACACAAGATGGCAAACATCCTTCTTTATCCCTTTTTTCCCACATTGATATTCTTAAAAACATATTTGAGTTTAGCCTACATGGTTAATATTTCAATTTTTTGACTCAATATTTTGATGTGAAAGCCCACATAAATTCTAGTAGCTTGTCAATCATGGTTGATATATTGTTTTGATGTGGATGCCCACTATTGTAGTGTGAATGCCACTATTTTGGTGGGTGCCCCTTAATTGACAAATACTGGTCAAAACATTTGTAATCAAATATTAAAAAACAAAGACTTTTCTTCATCCATTTTCATGCACATTGTGATATTAAATCATATTTGAAAAAAAGTTGTAAATAAGTTATCCTTCACCTTCATATCCTTCAAAATGAAAAAAATCATTGCAAATTTTCATTGTTACAACTACTTTCAACGAAAGATGGTCCCCTACTTTCAACTCATTAATTGTTTTGAACTCTTTCCATCCATTCCCAATGCCTATTATGGGTCACCCATTGATCTTTTTGCCTTTAGTACACATGCTTTCATGTGCTTGACTTCTTTGTGTTTTCCTTGCATTGTCACTTCCATGCCAATCTTGTCATTATGCTTCATTAGGAGTCTATGGAGCAACTAAACTTGTAAAAAATTAGAAATGGTTTAGGGTAAATCAATGTGGCATTTTCAACCTAGTATTAGTGTGAGAATATCAATAATTTGTACAATACAAAAACCTATTGTCACACAAAATGATACTAAATAATACACCCATTTAGTTTGTAAATGGGTATTAAAAATGATACTAGCTTAATATTATAAATTGACCGACTAATTTTCGTTTTTAAGTTTAAAACTAGCTCTTGCAGATTAATATGGGACTTGCAAGATGAACTTTTATACAATTACCCAATGGTCTTTAGACATGTTGCTGTGTGTGAGAATTTGATGGAATGTTTGTGCTTCCAAATCACATTTTGCTACTATTGCTTAATGTATATTAGGTGCATGTGGCATTATAGGCATGACATTATATAATATGAAAATCTTATGGAATTCTAGTGTTTCCAAACCACACTCAAAACTCAATGTGTCAAAATTTTATGTGCATGCATGTGATTAACACCATCACAATTATGAGTAAGCATACACATGATATAACTATTTTAGCTCTTTTATCAACTCATGCACCATTGATTTGTAAACATGATCCAATTCCAAATCCTTCATTCCCCATCTATCAACTTAATCATCCAACATATTACCAAAAAAATTGACAATTGTCAAACATTGCAAAAAATTGGATTATTCACCAACTGGGTTTTATAGAAAAATCTAAAACCAAATGCAAGTGGAATCGAATTGCTTAACAACAAACATATTTTCTTAACATGTTTGCACATGAGAGGATTGAAATGTGAGCTCACCTCCATCACACCCCAAGAAAACTAGCTCACATTGTCATGAATACCCCTAAAAGAGGAAGGAGAAAAGGAACTTGCAATTGAGAAGGTAATTTTAAGGGAAAAAAAAACTAGGTAATTTTTTTTTCCTTTTCATTGATGATGTTTCACTAAAAAGAAAAAATTGTTATACATATAAGAACCTTTAATATCAAAGTTTTAAAAAATATTATAAGTCTTGATACACAATCCATTTAAAATATTCATTGGTGTCAATAAATTAGATATTATTAAACAATGTTGAAATAAAATTTAACAATAAAAATATGATATGATATTATAAATAAATCTTTATATTGTAATTATAAAGTAAAATAAAAGTGTAAGGGGTGGGAAATATGTTTTTTTTTTACAATAAAAAATTAATTTCATATTAAATTAATTATGAAAATAAATAAATACATTTTTAATGAAAATAAATAACTTCATTTTACATGTGTAAAAAATATATTATTACAAAATATATTAGATTAAATATGCATTAAAATGCATATAATAAAATTTTAATTATTATTGTAATGTTGATTATTATAACTCAAATTAAATTAAAATAATTAGATTAATTTTAGTTTTAATAATAACTTATATTCAATATGATTAATAGATAGATATAATTGATTTATGATCCATTTATACATAATAGGAACTTAGTAGGCATTTTGGGAAATAGGTTAAATATAATCACATATTAACTAGTAGTAAGTATTTAACCATCATGATGTAAATTAACCATGTTTCTAGCCACAATAATAATTTTCTTTGGCCATGTTTATCCTAGACTCCACACAACATCCATCCATCATGTATGGTGTGATGTTTCATTCTAGTGGTTGGCCTAGTGAATTTTTTTGGTGATAAATTTTTCACTATTTTGTGAATTGATTAAGGTTTAAGGTTCAAAGGTGCTTTATCCCCATCAAAGCTAGGTTTTTTGCATTACTAATATATTATATAATTCTTCACATTTAAAGCAAAACATTTGTCCTTCATACTTTGTATAATTTTAAAATTCACTTAATATGCATTTTCCAAAATAATAATGATTAAGTCACTAGAGCCAAAGGTTAATTGGGAGTTAACTAACCATTAGTTTTGGTTTAGGTTAGTAAGAACTGGACCAAAGGCAAATCTGATTTTTAGAACCAAAATCAAAGTTGGACTAGAACTAGATTTTCGATTCCATTTATGTGTGGGTGGAACATGAACCGGAACCAAGATAGTTCTAAGTAATTTTGTTATAACATGAACAAGATGTTCTTCTTCATAAAAGTAAAGAATTATCTTGTCCAACTTTGGAACAAACACTACCCAATTGTAGAATGTTGTATGGACGGTGAATTTGAACAAACACTAGTTAATTACATAATGTTGTATGGACAGTGAATCTAAACAAACACGACCCAATTGCAAAATGTTAAATGGATGGTGAATTGATAAGAAATCAACAATCATCACTATGACTTGCCATGCCTTAGACAAATTTCCAAACATAGGGTGACATTTTAAACCAGGATCATTTTTCCCCCAATTGGGACGAATGGTCAATTGAGAAACATTTGTCTTCAACTACAAATTTAACATGTTGTCAATATATTAGATTCAAAACATTGAATTCCTTTTTCTCACTTTAAATGGGAGTTGCATCATTTGGTTATAGTTTACAATTTTTTAGTTTTCACCTGGTGGCCACCATGCGTTCAATTTTATATATATATGGCGCATATATATTTGAAAAATATTAATAAAATTTGTGTGATGATGTGATGTTATAGTATTGCTAATTTGGCCTCTCTCCTTGTTTTAAATTCAAAGGATTGAGTTTCTTGATGTTAGTTGGGAGCACTAACATTTGGCTGTCAATCATTCATGAAAATTCATACTCTTGTTTTAGACTTGATATGAATGTTTTTAACATAATGTGTACATGTCCATTTTTGGAATTGTCGGTTACAAAGTTGTTTTTATTTGGAAATAATGTAATTGAGAAGAATTACAATATGACATTCATGTCAAAAATGATTATTAATTTTTGTTGAGTCTGGTGGCCATCAAGTGAAGTTCATTCCATTCACCAAGTTGTATAAAGTCCTAAATTTAAAAGTTAGTCCTATAATTTTCACTTGGTGGGCATTAGGAAAAATATTCTTTTCATCATAATATATTAATTTTGAAACTAACAAAATATTATATTGGTATTAAATTGGTACGAATTCTTTTGAGACAAAATGTCTTTGTGGATCTTATCTTTTTGAATGATTATTGTTTTTACTTGAATATGAAGTTACATTTTTAAAATACGGTGGCCACTAGACAATGTTTATTCCATCCACGAAGTAGGGAAAAGTCCTAAATTAATTAAATATGTGTTCTAGCATATTATTAATAAAAAAAAAGGTTTAATTCAATATGAATTCCAATCAAATATTATATAGAAATCAATCAATCATTATGTTGGGAAATCAAACTAACAACATTGATAATGTGAGTGTTGGGGTAAATTTCATTAGTCTATTTGAATCCAATGCATGACATTACAAAAGATTGAGGTGGTGGCCAAGAATATGACACATTTTGTATGTCACTTTAAGATTTTTAAATTCATTTATTGAATAGTGGTGCAGCAAATCTCCACCCTCCCCCCCCCCCCTAAGCACTTGTTTACATAAGCTATTTTATATTCCTAACACATAAGCTACCCTAAAAACATTAATTTTTTTTTATAACTTCTCTTCCACCTTTTCCTAGCTCATATGAATCACCTTTTGTTACTCCTTCCACAAGCCCCATATAATTAAACCTAGCCAACACCAACCATAAACATTTCAGATTGAATATACTCTTCCAAGGTTCATTAGATTCCGAATAGCAATGTTGTTAGCATTACTTTAAATGGCAATATATCTTAAACCTATCCTACATATTTTTGACTTCAAGGGTAGTAAAACAATCTTGTTTGGAAGAAGCATGGAGTTGGAAATCGCTTAACAACAAGTAGAACTTCTTGATTTGTTAATAGTTAATATTTTAATATTTATCATTATTCAAATTAAATTAAATTAATTATATTTCTTTTACTAAGTTTAAACTTCATATTCAATATGATCAATTTATTCAATTAGATATAATTGATTTATGATCCATTTATACATAACAAGAACCTATCAGCTACAGGCTCCCTAGGAAATAGGTTATTAAGTATATTAATTGTATATAACTAGTAGTAATTATTTAATCATCATGATGTTTAACCATGTTTATAGCCACAATAATAATTTTCTTTGGCCATGTTTAGTTAATTATATTGTATTTAATTAATTATGGACTAAACTATTAATTATGGACTTTTCAAAACATTTGGTGGTTAGAATCAAATTTTCTAAACAAAACATTGGAAAAATCTCTTTGATGGATCATTTAGTGAGGTAAAAAAATGGGATACAAATTATAATTGTTGTGTATTAGCATATTATTAATAGAAAACAACAAATTTAAAATTATATTATTATATTGTAATTCAATCTATCATTGAATTCCAATCGTATATAATTATATAGAAATCAATCAATCATTATGTTGGGAAATCAAATTGACAACAAAGTGAACGTTGGGGTAAATTTCATTGGTCTATTTGAATCCAATGCATGACATTACAAAAGATTGAGGTGGTGGCCAAGAATATGAGACATTTTGTATGTCATTTTAAGATTTTAAAATTCACTTATTGAATACGTTGAGATTTAAAAATAATTCATCATTAACTTGAGGGTGCAATTCCAATGGCACACTTTAAACTAGTGCTAAAGACTTATTAGTGGGACACGCACACCAATACATTTAGTTAGAGGTGGATGTAGACTCTAGCTTTTCCCATCGGGGGAACCCATTGAAATAATAATGTAGAGTGGTGAAATTGTAATCCATGAATAGTAAATAAACCATTATCATGAAAGCAATATTAGGGAAATCGAATGTAAATCAATTCTACTTTCCAAACCAATTATTAACACTTATTAACTTTACTACAACTACTCATATAAATTTAGTAGGGTCAAATCTCAAAAGTTTATGTAGAAGGTAATGAAATAATAGAAAATAAATTATTTCCTTTCAAAGAATAGTCCTATTACCATTTACAATTGTCATGCATCACTAATTTAATGTATAATTTGTGTACTTGTGGAAATGGAACACACACATTCCTATTTATAATGTGAATAGGACCATTAAGTTAATATACTAAGTTTTATTAGGCCTCCAAAACTTCATTATAATGTAGTGCCAAATTTAAACCATTAACCTCCTTGAAGCCTTACAACCCTAAATACCATAAACCTTACTTTACCTCTAAACCCCCAAAACACTAAACCATATTCCTAAAAAACCTTCCATAAAACCCTCAATCCTAATTGTGCAAAAACTTTCCTTAATACCCTAAACCCTCATCCTCCAAAACCTTCTTTAAAGCCTTCAACCCTAATTTTTTGAATGCTTCCCTAAAACCCTTAAATGACCTTATACATCAAAATTTTCTTAAAATTTAAACATTAAACAATAATCCTCAAAAAGCTTTCCTAAAACCCTAATCTCTAAATCTTCCAAGCTTTCGAACCCAATTTTTTTCCCATAAAGAGAAATCATCCATAATTTTCATGTTATTTTCCTTAACCATGGATTTTATTTTTCCCATAAAAAAATCCATCCTTATTTTTCATGTATTTTTCCTTGCATGTGGATAATGTTTTTTCCAAAAAAAAAAGTATCTTTACTTTTTAGTTTTTTCAATGAGTGTATATTATATTTTCCCACAAAGTTAAAAAAAACCTTATTCTTCACATTTTTTTACATCTAGAAGGCATGGTATTTTTCCACAAACAAAAAAAATCATCCAACTTTTGGATGTCATCCTCATTAAATATACATCTTTTTCTTGGAAAAGAATGTCATGCCCACATCATGTTTGACATCTTTTTTATTCATAATTGGACAACAAATAATTTCATTTAAAAGTTGGATGAAACTCAAAGTTAAAATGATAGTTAGGGTTCCATTTCCCTCTCACTCACTTCTGGTCTCCTCATTTCTCTTTCTCCCTTGGTCTCTCTTGCTCTCTTGTGCTCTTCCTATTTCGTGTTCTTCCTCTTGCCAAATTTCTCTCTCTCAAGCTCTCCCTCTTGTGTCCTTTCTTTTTCACAATGTCTCTTTCTCACAATTTTTTTTTTTCACAAGCTCTTTCTTTTCACGTCTCTCTCTCATTTCAAGGTTACTCACTTCATTTCAGGGTTATTCAATGAAGTTGGAGTCGACAAGTAGTGTATTGAAGACTTGGTGAATGCAAACATGAAAAGATATCATGGTGAAATCGACCATTTGACACTGTGAACAAGATCGCTCAACATTGCGAAGGATAACATTCAACAATGTTCCCCCAATTCCTCAACTACCAGGTAACACTTTCAATTCCCAATCCTAATAATTTAGGGTTTCGGAAACGAAATCTTTGAAGACCTTTTCACAATCATTTTTTTCATAATGCACACACCACAAACATGAAAAACATTTTCCCTTTTGTGCTCCTCCATTCCCTTTATTGTGCATAACAAAGTGACAAAGAACTCTTATGCATGTGTTCAATGTCCAACCGTAATTAAAATTATTCTTTCCATTTTGTAGACTCCAAAAAACAGGATGAAACATAATTCACAATTTAGGACACATCCAGCACCATAAAGAATCAATTATAGTCCCATTCCCACATTTCTCCAAATCTCAATTATTTGTCAAATTGTGAAACCCATTTACATCATTTCTTACATGTATTATGTGTTTTTGTACCTCAATCTCTTTACATTCATGTTTGGGTGTGTTTGTGCCCTCGTGTGTGTCTATTTTTGTTTATATGTATGTGTGTGTCAATCTATCAGTGTGTGTCTGTGCATGTCTATGGGTCCACGTGTGTCCATATGTGTTTGTGTGTTTATGTGTATGTGTAGGCCTATTTGTATCTATGTGTCTATGTGTGTTTGTGTGTTTGTGTGGGTCAATGTGTCCATGTGTGTCTATGTGTTTGTGTGTGTCAATGTGTTTGTTTCTATGTGTCTTAGTTTCTATGTGTCTTAAATTTTTCTATCCATTCATTTATGTATCTATGTAGGACAATCATGTTATTTGAATGTCCTTGTGATTTCTTATGATTATACTTTTGTTTATAAATCATATCTATGTTTATTATGTGTGTGTGCTTACTTATCCATGTCTATTAAACTCTTCAATCTATGTTTACAATTCCTTGTGTGCTTGTATTTCTTCCTATGTTTCATTAACATACATTTTTTTATCACACATCTTTAGTACATGTGTCCAGCAATGTCAAAAATATTTCCATAAACATCTCCCATGTTACTATTTATCAAAGCCCATCAATTGCTATAGATGGTTTTGAGTGTTATCCATCTCTAGTTCTCTTCTGTCTATGCTAGTATAAATCTTGATTTTTGTATTCCAATCATGTATTATGTGTTTTGGTTTCTACACTAGTGGGTATACTATTATGAAATAGTGCAGCTTTCAGCATGAGTACAAATATTTGACTACATCCATAGTAATCGTGGTTGTAACAACATCTCTCCACATGATTACATGCCAATTTTGCATATTAAAATCATTTTTTTGTTTATTATCTATGTATAAAATTTGGATATCTATGAAGCAGATCCAAAATGTTTCATGAGCAACAAAAAAAACACACCAAGAAAACAAACTTGAAAAAATGGCAATAGAAACATAGTAAGTTCTCTAACATTTTTTAATTATATATGTGATAACAATGAAATGATCTTCATGAGAAATGCCTAGCGGCTGCCAAGCATTTCTCACAAAGATGCACTTAGAAATGTTTGGTAATCACTAGGCATTTTTCACAAAGATGCGTTAAGAAATGCCTAGCAGTTGCCAAGTGTTTTTCAAGATGATGTGTTGAAAAACGTTTGGCAACTACTAGGCATTTGTATGATTACCTGGTGGTTGTTAGGTGTTTCTCATGAAAATGGCCTGAGAAATGCCCGATGGCCACCAAATGTTTTTCACGAACAGACCCTAAGAAAACTTGGTGGGTGCCAGATGTTTCTCACGACAATGCGATGAAACACTTAACGGTTGCCATGCGATTTTCCACAAGATGGATTGAGAAATGCCTACCAACTACCAAACGATTTTCCACAAGATGGATTGAGAAATGCCTACCAACTACCAAACGATTTTCCACAAGATGGATTGAAAAATGCCTACCAATTACCAAACGATTTTCCACAAGATGGATTGAGAAATGCCTAGTGGACGTTAGGTAATTCTTTAGAAGATTGACTAAAGAACACCTAGTGGCCGTTAGGTGTTTTTTAAAAAGATAAATAGAGAAACTCATGGTGGTCGTTAGGCTTTTCTCTAAAAGATAAAATGAAAAATGCCTATTGATTTCCAATGTTTCTCAAGAAAATGCACTAAGAAATGCTTGGCGGTTGCTAGAATTTTCTTAAAGAGATGCACTAAAAAAATCCTAATAGTCGCCAAATATCTTTCAAAATGATCCAGTGAAAAATGCCCAGCGATTGTGAAGTGTCTCATTAAAACAACTGATGAACAAGGATAATTGTTGCTTATGATAGGTACATTTGACCATTGATGAAAAAGGTTATCGCCAAATACTTCAAGGTGCATGATATGTATCCAAAAGTTGAGTTCGAAATATGGTCATTCATTTCAAAAGTAACTACTTGGGCAACAAGACTGCTAAACCAGCCTAATACATTCATTGAGTTCCATTTGATCAAAAATGGAAACCAAGACTCAGTGAAGAAGATGCACATCTAAGATCTAAAAACATGGGCTCATGACTTAGACATGGTTGTTGTCATGTTGAAGGACTCATAGAAGAAGTAATTAGTAGGCTTTGTCTACTCAAGAAATAGAATTAGCAATGAGCTCACCTCAACGTTGGTCAAAAAAGGTTTTGTTGTGAAAAACATGAAGGAAAAAACATCCCACGATGTTGTCATTAAATGGAATGAGTTCATCAAGCTCTTGAAAATTGAATAGGATGAATCGCAAAAGGAGTTTCAAAGGGGCTCAGGCCATGCACTCATGAATTTCGAGGGATCTAGTGGCCCTTGCTTAGCAAAAAAAAAAAAAAAAAAAAAAAAGGAGAAAAAAAAAGAAAAAAAAAAAAAAAAAAAATAAAAAATTGTTGAATCAAATTACTCGATCTTATTTTTATTATTATTTGATATTTTATGTTTGTCAATTATCTTGTTGACTATTTTGTAACAAAAAGTAAAAAAAAAAGTAAAAAAGGGAGT
>Ga0116229_10000754_pt1 | contig 46432 bp, 41 predicted proteins | sample S1TSphgellanicum_3_FD_87313 | JGI IMG/M metagenome (GOLD analysis project Ga0116229, IMG submission 87313) | Host-associated microbial communities from peat moss isolated from Minnesota, USA - S1T2_Fc - Sphagnum magellanicum MG | ecosystem: Host-associated > Plants > Peat moss > Unclassified... | reverse complement strand
TTTTTTTTTTTTTGTTTTTCTTCTTTTTTGTTTTTTGTTTGTTGCTTTGTTTTTTTTTTTTTTTTTTTTTTTTTTTTTTTTTTTTTTTTTTTTGTGTTGTTTTTGTTGTGGTTTTTTTTTTTTTTTGTTTGTTTGTTTTTTTGGGGGGGTTTGGGTCTCTTTTTTTTTTTTTTTTTTAATTAGATTTTATTTTGGGTTTTTTCTTGGTTTTTATTTTTCTTGGTGGGGGTGTTGATGAAGGCTAAGAAAGTTGTGAAGAGGGATCTTTCTTCTCTCATCAAGCCACATACATTGTGATCATCAAGCTCTTGATGAATAAATATAACTGTAATGCGACCCCTGAAGATCCCAAATCCCTCAGTTTTTTCACATTTTGAAGCCTCTTTCAGTTCTTTTGCGGCCAAAGCTCCACTCTTGGTGGAGCTTTGTCGCAAAAATAGCAAATTTTGGACTCTTGTAACCAGTCATGATTTCAAGCTCTCAGTTATGGGGGTGAGTTTGAAATGCTGCTAGAGAGAGATTGATTGATTCTTCAAGCTCTCCAAGTTTTGAAACACAGAGTTTTCTTTCTTTTTTTCAAGCTTTTTGGATCTCCCAAGATGGAAGAAGAATTTTGTTTTGTGCTGTTTGTCGTAGGACTTGTTGAACATCTCAATGTAAGTCGAAGTTTCACAGATTCAAAATAGCTATGCATCTAAGACTCCCTTGCGTAGTCTTAGATTGCAAGATCCAAGTTTGACTGTCCAAGTTTTTTTTCCTTCTTTCCCCCTCCCTAGTCTTCCATTCCTTTACCTTTTTTTCCTCAGCCAAGAGTATGATACTTGGTTAGATGATGCTGTTTTGTGATACGTTTCAGTTGTGCTACTCGAGCCCTTCTGAGGTTTGAAATGCAAAGGTTTGCGAGTTCCAAAGAGTTTCAACAGTGGAAGCTCCTCAGTTTTGCAGGTATGAATGCCACAAGTTTTATCAGTCTTTTTCTGTGCCAAGACTACTGTGGGTGGGTACACCAAAGCTGATGGACTGATTCAGTGCTTGAAGCATGGTTTTGACATCATTTTGTGGCTCCTGAACTCGAGAACCTGAAATCGGCAGGAGACAACAAAACACCATCTCCTTACAACACCATTCCTCAGAGAATTGAAAATTGGAAATTGGAAAGAGGGGGATATTCTTCTTTGGAAATTGTGGGGTTTGGTTGCAAGAGCTGGAGGTGGCACAGGATCTATCTGCCCTTGGAACCTTATATGAGGGAAGAAGTAGTGTGTTGATGATGATGATGATGCTACTGGTGGTAATCAGGCAACAGTCATCATCTGAGTTTCAAATGGCTTCAAGAGGAGGGTGCACAGATTGGCTACTAGGGTTTTGGATTATATTGGTTTTAGGACTAGGGCAGGAATCTCAGTGCCAGCCTCCTGATGCATTTGAATTGTTGAAGCTCCGGCAATATCTTGGTGATACCTTGCATGTTATGACAGACAACTGGACTGATCCAAACATGCTATGGAATTGGAAAGGAGTGACAACCAACAAGGATAAGGATGCGGTTGTGAGTCTAAGTCTGCCCAGCTCTGGTTTGAATGGGGTCCTCTCAGAAGAAGTAGGTTACATTTTGGGCAATCTCACTCACCTGGTACACCTAGATCTGTCAGACAACTCTTTGACAGGATCCATTCTGACAAATGCAAAAACACTTGAGACAATCAATTTATCTCATAATTATCTGTCGGGAAGCATTGGCCCTGACATCCAGCTCATTGCAAATCTTTCAGAGCTTTATGTTGCCAGCAACAATTTGAATGGCTCGATACCAGAAACTCTTACTCAGTGCCAGAACCTCTCTAAACTAGACCTTTCAAGTAATCATTTCCAAGGAGAAATTCTGGGAGGATTAGGTGAGCTTCGGCACTTGCAGCTGCTGAATTTGAGCCACAATTTGTTGATGGGTGCCATCCCACCCCAGCTGGGTTCACTGGCTTCATTGTCACAACTTCAGTCACTTGACCTCTCTTACAACAATTTGACGGGGACAATTCCAGATGCACTTGTGTCAATCCTGCACTTGGATGTGGGGGGTCTCAATGTCTCTAACAATCAGCTAGCTGGCCAAATTCCTAAGGCACTTTCCAGCTCTCCACAAACATGCTTCAATGGAAACTTAGGGTTATGTGGGCTACCACTTCCTCCTTGTGGCCAGGATGCGGGACCTACTCAGAGTCCAGGCAGACCTCCCACTGCAACATCTATTCTCCTCCCAATGGGCTCTCAACATCTACGGACATGGGTTGTTTTGACAATTGCAATCGGGGTTGCATTCCTATGCCTCATGCTTGTCTCTGCAATTTTCCTCCGAAGAGGATGGGTCCAGTACCAAAAAGCTCAGGTGTTGTACTCTCCTGAGTCACTGTCTCTCAAATCTGCTCTACCTGGGATGCTATTTGATGACAGCTTAAAGGATTGGATGCAGTTTGAGGATGTGGTGACAGCCACACTGAGCAGTAGTAACATTATATCCACAGGCCGGTTCACCACTCTCTACAAAGCTATGCTGCCATCAGGAGAGATGATGGCTGTGAAGGTCTTAAATCTCGAGAAGGGGTACAGTACCTCACATTACAAAAAGGTTTGCATGCAGCTTGAATCCTGGGTGCATGAGTTCCATCATAAGCACCTCATGATGCCAATAGGCTTCATTCTGTATGACAATTCCATCCTCTTGTTGTATGATGATGCACCGTATGGAAGCATAGGACAGTCTTTGCATACAAAGGTGCAGCCGAATGTGCTTAATACATGGACATCCCGGTACCGCCTAGCCCTTGGAGCTGCACAAGGACTGGCATACTTGCATCACAGTTGTGAGCCACCCATTATTCATCTTGACATCACCTCACATAACATCTTTCTGTGTGGGACACCTTCAACCTTGCATGCTCAGCTTGGTGATGCAGAGCTCTTGAAACTTGTTGAAGCTTCAAATGGCACACTGGATAGCATTTCAGCAGTGGCTGGCTCTGTTGGGTATATTGCTCCAGGTCAGTTTCCACTCTGTTTTCATTTTTGTGCACATTATAGATTCTTTCCTTGTGTGAATGTAAATATCTTGTCTAAGAGTTCCAAGCCCTTCATCTTGTCACCTATTACAATTCTTACTGCATTATCTGTTTGCTTGGTCTGGGATTTCCATGAAGTCTCTCTTGATTTGTGTAGGGTGAAAATCTTGTGCCCTCTCACTAGTGGTTTTATCAAGAAAAATCAAAGGCAAGGGGCCCAAACATAACTCGTAAATTCTCTCTTCAAAGGGGACTAGACTAAATCTCTTGGAAATAGTGTCTGGGAGAAGAGCTGCTATTGTGCTTGTCATGCTCTGTGCTGTGACAATTAGATAAACTGATTAGAAAGTACATTGTTGTTTCCTGCAGAGTATGCACTGACAATGAGATTGACGGTGAAGACAAATGTTTTCAGCTTTGGAGTGGTGCTACTGGAAATGGTGACAGGCCGTCAACCTGGGCCACAGGCAGATGAGGAAGGAATGGATTTGGTGGCATGGGTGAATGCAGCTGTAGCAGGCAACTTATCATCTGATGAGGTTTTGGATGCCCAGATACTGGAAGACTGCACCAAGAGGGATGTTGATGAAATGGAATCAGTCCTTAGAATTGCATTGCTCTGCACTTCTGAGGCACCCCTGAGAAGACCAGCCATGGCCACTGTGCTCCATATGCTTCACACCCTTGGCACATAACACAATGTTCACCTTCAAAATTTGCATATGCTTCACCTCTGACTGATTGTTTGGCCTTCGAGAAAAAAAAGTGCCTCTTTCTGACCCTTTCTGGAAACAGATTACTTGAGATAATTCTTTGGGACATGGAGCTATAACATACCTGCTGGTCGTCCTCAAATCTTCCTGACCTTCTGCACAGAAGGTGCTGAAGGTGTGTCTCAGAATCTATCAATGTAGTGAGTGAGTTGTGGGATCATCAATACAAATGGCTCAAATTTGGGCTTGGGTTCCCTTTAAAAGAGTGCTAAAGTTTGCAATGAAGCTACACAAAGAATCCACCAGGTGAGGTCACTAGGGCTGTCATAGGATACAGAAAGGCCCAGAAATTTTTTATTCACTGTACTTTGTCAGAAATACTGGAGGAAAAAAGGGCCATGCAGGGATGCTGTCTTCCTTCATTAGTGCAGGGAAGAGGGTTTGCTTTAACTAGTGGATGTGATGTCTGAGCTTGCTACCAGAATGAATAGAAAGTTACCTGAAATAAGGAAGAGAAAGCAGTTACAATGTCTATGGCAATCTGCAATTTGTTGGTCAAGACGAGTAGTTTTTCTCTTTGGAGCATAAAATTCGAGGAGTTGGTTTCACTTTTGAGTGTTGAATCATTGATATTGGTTTTGGATGGGTTTATCGTAGCACTGATGATTTGTACGGAGGCAAAAGTTTGCACTTTGAATGGTGGTTTTCTGAGACCATACAATTTTTTTCCCTTAGGTAGCCTGTTGTGTGTTTGGTCCACTGTGTTTGCATCCAATTACAGCTAGTGGACAGCAAGGGCCTTTGGATTCAGACTGAAGCACTTACGTATAAGAGGATGAAAACAAAAGAAAAGCCAGGGGGTTGTTAAGCTAAGATTGGTCTTGTTTGACAGGGCCTGCTCATTCTGGGCGCATGTTAACAAGGTAAGGGATAAGGAAAGTCTTTCCAATGTAGAGAAGCTTGTGATGTATAAGCTTTGAATGTAAGTTTGGCCATTGTGATGTCATCCAATTTCCTAATACTTCATTGCTCTTTGCCTACCTTGTGTATTATTGGGTTACATGCTTTGTGGTGCCTAGTATCTCTGTGCCCAACATGAAAACCTGAATAAGTGCTGAAGTCCCCATGTTCCTGTAAAGCATGAAGAAGTACTCTATTTGAATGTGGGCCCTTTTGACGAAAGGGCTGCAGAAATTCATCCAAGAATGTCATATGTGCAGCCGTATGATGATGATGAGTTGGAGAGTGGAACTTATGCTGAAGAACCAGGCATCCAAATGTTCATCAGGCAAAGGTATATCGTGAGGCATCCAAATACTGGAGAATTCTTCAGGCAAAGGTATCTTGAGGCATCCAATATTTGAAGATGAGGAAGACTTGCACACTCTTCATCAATAATTTGGATGCAGGAACTGAGGATATTGGTAGCACCACATACATACACAATGAAGAACCAGACAGTGGATATGGAATAGCAAAAGAAGGCCAAGCTTATGCTCAAGTCTGAGAATGGCCACTTGGAGAAAATGCATTGGAAGCTTTTGGAACATACTTTTATAACCAAAAGAAAGGGTCTGGACTCTCTGACACTACATGAATTCTGACCCCTTTTACCACCATTCACATTCATCTCAATCCAATAAACATGTGGTATGTCTTTACTGCAATTGACACATAGCTGCCACTCCCAGTTTCTATCATCAGCCACACGCCCACACACAAATAGTATCGTATCACCTGATGCTGAACAGACAACAACTATGTGCCTTAGTTTTTATGGACTGCCACATTGAATCAGACTCACATTCTTGCTTCTTCTTGAGCTTCCAAATGCACATAGTGTTGCTGACTTCTACACTCAGTTACAGATCACTTGGCCAAATCCCTCCCTTACAAACCAACTCCAAACGATGCATAAGCTCTGTGCCCTTGGACCTAGCTTCTTCCAACGTCCACTCATCATGCTCCCAACAGATTGGTTTTAGTCTTCCCACAAAACATTCATAGTGACGCAGTAGATGTATGCTTTTACAGACTGACACATTGCTCTTATCAGCTCAATTGACCTAAGTGATATGCCCATGATAAGAAAAACACACAAGTCTGCCTCACACTTTGTCTGTCATTCATAAGTTCTGTCACCATCGCCCTTTTGCTCCTCCCATATGCTTCAGTCTGTAACCTATAAAATGTAAGCTCATAGGTCTGCAGATCCTTATTGGTTGCACTCCTCCTAATTCAGAACGGTATGGCAACGTACTAAGTTCCAGTGTTTTCTTTTTCTTTTGGCGAAATTTCGCATCGCGGCGACGAAAAAAGAGTCGCCTGGCGAATGTTTAAAAAAAAAAGCCGCCTATGGAGTGTACACAGGGATTTTTTTTCTGTGGAAAAAATGCACGAAAGTCGCCATATTTTGAGGAAAATACATTTAAGACAATGAGTTCCTGAAGGTCGCCAAACACAGCAGGTTTCTAAATACTCTCTACTTTCCTGTCTGACCTGTAGCCAAATTTGGCTCATTCATCAACTCTGTGGTGAAACTTGCATTCTCCTATCTTTTCCTTCTGTTATCGGCCCGTCTTTCCCACATCGTGATAAAATTCGAGCTAAGGTGAGTACAGAGTACAGAGAGAGGGAGTACTGAAAGCGGCGTTGTTGTTGTTGTGGGTGTCTTTGGTTGATTCAGGGAGGCGGGAAATGAATTTTTTCTTTTGCAAACTTGTGCTACAATGGGCTTTGACTGCCTTTTGGACTCGACTTTTATCTTGCAACCTTGTAGAAAATGTGTGAACTTTGTGTAATTTCGGCAGGTAAAGTGAAGAGCCGGGTAATTGGAGGAGGAGGAGGAGGGGGGAAGGAAGACGCAAATAATTCTAATTATAATTGGCCGGGATTTTTCTGCAATGGTTTGGTTAAACCCTTCATTCGTGGATGTTGTTTCCAAGATGCTTACAAAGGTATTCTGTATCAGGCGCCTGGGAGATCATTGCATGATGGGTCGCAAAAAGGAAAGCACAGTCTTCACATTTGCCGCTTCATAATTGCTCTTTTTGTAACAAGACCTTTCACGGGCATGAGAATCTGATAAGCGAGCACAATGTCAATGCTTCCCATTTGAAGTTGGTGAAGAATCTAGAGGAAGCATTACCGATGCTTCAGACAATATGGGGTATGTCAAGACAATTGTATCATCTCTGTTTTATGTATTAATGCCAAAATGCACTTAGAGTGGTTGCACCTGCTTGGTCTTGTATCAAGATGGACAGCGGGGAATGAACTTGAGTAACTTTATTTCCTTAGGTGAAGTAAATTATTAGTTTTCCGTCCAACTTGAACTGCATATTTGGAGTTTGTTGAGTTTTCACAGAAAAAAGAGCAACCGGGTTGTGAAAGTATCTTTGGAAGAATGTTTCTAGATAGTCTTCTATGTGTGTGGAATATGCTTTCAAATTGAATCTGTTTGTTGGATCCTGATTTCAGAATGGACACTGGAACAAAATCAATTGAAATGTGTAGTGTGTGGTAGTTATGTATCGAGAGAGGTGGATCAGATTTTGGCTCACATTTTGGGCTACTTTTTCCCTTCTGCTGCCACAAGTAACAAGGCTGCAAACAAGGAGAGTCTAGTGGGGGTCCAATCATCTAATGCTTCAGATGGTGATCAGCTGCATGTGGTGAGCTCTGGCAGGTTAACATGGTTGCAGACAAGAGGGAAGAAGCTTGGGGATGGCAGCTAGGCATACATGGATGCTACTATTCTCAAGTCTGGGAAGAGAGATCAAAACATGGGTGCTGCCAAAGTGGTGGGCTTGAAGTTATTGATTGGTATGAGCAATCCCTCTCCAAGCATGCCTCTAGTTAACCAGGTAAGCTTTATATATTACTATGTGCTGTGCAGCATTTGAAGTCTGAAAACAGATGGAAGCCATAAATTACCCTGGTGAGGTTAAAACTAGACTAAACTAGAATATATAGGTGTTGACATCAACTGCATGCCTCATCTTCATTACAATATTTCTATTAGTGATAAGTTGGGCATAGTCAGGTACTATATGGGCTCTTGAGGTTTTATACTAAACTAAAATCTTCTTCCTTTCATCTCTGGAGCATGACTATTGGATTATTTAAGTTTTCAAAATGTTTACCAAAATGTTTAAATTATGTTCTGTACTAGTAGTTACTCTTATGTTAATCCAGTGATACTGAATTCTTATTGGAGGAATATAAATGGGCCAGGCCTTAGCACAAGCTTGGCCTTTTTGCATTCAATAGGCAAATGCCATTCATGGACATTGTAGATAATCCCACCAATTTTCAACTTCCAAGGGTTCACAACAAGGATGTGATTCCTTGCATCCATACCATCATTGCCACTGGGAATAATTTCTCCACTGTCTATGCCCCTCTCATCCATGATAGAAATTTTATTGGATGGCCACTTATGAAGACTACTGAATTGGTGTGTGCAACAGCATTTTCGGATCTGATAATGTGAATGATGTGGAGTTTATTTAAATTAGTCAACCAGATCCCTCATCAGCCCATTTCTCAAGTGCCAGACTTTGACTCTGGAACTTTTCTTGAACATGTGATGATCCATAGGTTGGCATACTGTCTTATATCCAGTCTTACTTGCAGATTTCTTTTGGAGCATTGAGGACCTGAGTTTATTATGACAAGGTGAGGAAATAGAGATTGACCACTGGTGTGGAGAACTTGGGCAAGAGGCTAGTCATCTACAAGAAGGACCCCCTGACCTTCAAGAAACCAAAATGAACCCTTGAGATATTGATGCAGTATGGCTTCATGTTAGTTGAAGAGCAAGAGAATTTTAAGGGTGTACAACTTGCTGACAAATATTCAAGTTCTGCAGCTTTGGGTGATGCTAATGATGATGCAATCAACCAAGGCACATTCTTGAATAATTGTCTCTTTATGTACATTGTAGGTTATGGTTTCTGTATAGCCAGAGTCATAAGGCACAGCTTACAGTACTGTTTGCTGCTTTCTCTTTTGTTAATCTTGTAAAATTGAGGAGTGGGCCAAAATCCCTATGAGGAAATGACAAAAGCTTAGATTTTAAGGCAATTTCTTGCCTACATAAACTATGTGAAACTGGTCAACAAGTCACCATTCCTGTGCCTGGAGGCTGCACAGATAAGAATTCTGAGAACTATGTTTGACAGTACCTGTGTTTACAACTTCAAGTTTGGATTCAGCTTGAGAATGCAAAATACACTACTAGGTAATAATCGTTGTAGGCATTTTTAGGTCCCTTGTGTAGATGCATAATGATATATTTTTTTAATGGATGAAATTGTGTTACAATTATGAAAACTATGAAGATCTGGCGGATCACATCTAGCTTTCTGCCAACTTGATTTTCAAATGGTGAATTCTTGTCCTACAGATTATGTGGCCATTTCTAAATTTTCCAATCCCATTTGTCTTTTATTCTTCAACAAACAGCTTTTAAGGTAAGTTCATTGATACAACAAAAGCATGTACATTTTTGAAATACCATGATTTGAGCTTGAAGTTACCAAACTACAGTGTTGATGCCCCTGCAGCATCTGAGAATTGTACTTGTGCAGCAAGCCAGATATGACAACCTTCCAATTAGCTGCAAGTATTGCAAGCTTAACCACCAGTAACCCAGAGTACAAGCATGAACATAAATTGACACCAGACAGCAAAACTCAGCATGGGCAAGCTACCCAGGTCATTTGGGCCAATGGTATCAAAAGATGAACTCTATGTTTCCTTGAGGGAAAGCTCCCAGGTCATCCAGGCTGTTTCAAAATGGCAACATGGATGACCTCTATGTCTGCTTCCTAATCAAGTAAATATGCTATGACAATAGAACCTGACAATTTTCTCTGGTGAACATGCTTTATCATACTGTTGACCATGGCATCCCCAGTGGTACCTGAAAACCTTCATGGCTCTCCAATGTACTTTTATTTACTGCATTTGTCCTTGCTGCAACCAGCATCATACAGAACAGGCATCAGTGATATGCAGTGATATGACCATTTCACATTAGACCAAAAGATAACTATCAAGTTGCAGAGGAAACTGCATAACAGTACTTAGAATGTAACTTAGAATTTTGCAATTTCCAGAAAAATCAAAACTATCAAGCCAAGAATGATTGCTTTCATGACCTTATGAGTCACTCACAAAGTGTTAGTGCATCAGTTTCATCATGAATAGCAGTTACAAGTTGCCATGACTCCCCTCTCACCTCATCAGCTCCCAGTGGTGGGTGTGGATAAGTACATAATAATCCACCCAAATTTGGGCAAACCATTATGCATGCATCTGCATCCTGATTTTCTTCCAAAAGACAGACTAGGAAAGGAGCACCCTGATATTCTAGCTCTGTCAACAAAGGAGACATGGTTTGTTCTCTCTATTAACGATCACTTTGAACTTAGTTACCTGTGGTGGCTGGTACATCATCTGTGGGTTCTGTGCAAGTGCTGGCTGCCCAACCATCATCTCCTGCAGAAGTCAGGGAACCATCAATAGTGGGACCACCACCTTTGGTGACACTGGATCCTAAGTGATAGTATTATAAATTGAACGGCAGCATATCTACCACAATCTCATCCCTCACAGATGCATATCTGCCAAACTGACATCTTGCTCTACCTGCTAGAAATGGTGCAGTGGAGGGCAACAGGGCATGCAGGACATAAGTTCCCATGAAATTTTTTATGACCACATCAAGTTAGACCATTCGATGCATAGATACTAAATGAACATACTGAAAGTACTGAATAACCATAAATAACAGACAGTAAGAGTAAACGGGCTGAAAAAAGTGAATGAAAACAAAATGCCCTCTTTTTGGCATACAAGAAACTTACAGGTGTTGCCATTGGGTGGTGCATAGGCTGTCCTTGAATTGGTGGATAATACATATTCCCATATGGCACTGGTTCGCCTGGAACTCCAGGCCAGGGTACAGCCAAATCCTCATCCTGGAAGCCAACATGCTAAGCTTATGCACTGCAAGAATCCGGGTACTCCAATCACCATAACATGTAATAAATGTAGACAACCATGTGGTTATTGCACTAGAACAAATATCAAGGGCTGCATAAACTCTAACCTTGAGCTCATCACGTGGGACTATGTCAACAAGGAAATCAAAGATGTCACCCCTGGTGATGGCACCAGCAATATCATTTCTTTGAAGTGTCCGCCGCTTGTTCTCCTCGGTATGAATCCATGAACGTAGAGTCAACTCCAGAATGAACATTTCACATGCTTTTGCAAAAAGAACTGGAGCCTCTGCTGCAATCATCTGTTGTCACAAAGCCATTGCCATTTGGAACAGAAATTCTGAGTGCTTGCTCTCTAGGTCAGGATATAACCAAATATGTGGAAGAAAGCATCTAGCCAGAAATATTCATGGTCAACTGAAACTTAAGTCCCATCTCAGTTTCAATCACATTCTTGACTCAATGCAGATTCCACTACTGGCAGTGTTTCTTAGCTGTCAGGCAACTAGTTTCCAAATCTTCAAACCACAGTGCACACAACAAGTTTCCAACTGTATATGGCAGTTAGTTTTTTAAACTGAAACTGAGGGTGGGGCGCTGATTGAGCTTATGCCTGCAAGGATATTTAACCCTTTTTCATGAGCTCATCAACAGAAAGAGAGCAGGATAATGTTCCTGTGGAACAAAGAACAACTTGTGAAGAGGAGTTTGTTACTGGCTCTACAAAAAAACAGCAGAACATTGATGGGGATGGAGGATTTCCATGAAAAGCAGTAAAAAAACTGGATTTACTCTCGAGAAGAAGAAGAAGAATACAGAGGTACCAGTGTCTCTGTGAACATGGTATAAACTGGGACTCTCTTCACTAGTTGGGCCTACTGTTTAGTTGGAGAGCTGGACAATAGTGCCAGGCATGAACATCCAAAGTAATGAGATCTGGGAAGACAGCCACAAGCCCTACCACAATGGTATTGACTTGATCCTCACTAAGGAAATTACCAGATGCAACACGGACAAAACCATGTCTGTAAGTGCAACATAATAATAGGTGCTTGCAAATGACAAGACACCTAACTTAGAGCATCTCCAGCAGTGCTCAGTATGTAACCCTACAAAAATATTTCTCATAGCCAAGTTTTAGTTACTTTTTTCCAACCCCACCCATAAAACTAAAACTAGGACTGCAAATAGGTGGGAGACTACTAATAAGCACCCACCTGGACCACTCAAACTATCTAAAGAATCAGAAACAGGGAACGTATTTATTAGACTGTTTCCAGGGCTCTGAAAGATGTGCATGTTTCCAGCAGTCTTCAACTGGATCACTGGATGTGGCTGCTGCACCTCATCCAAGATTTCCAGTGCAGGGCCGCATACTGAGCGCCAGTGGAATTGCTTTTACTCGGTGTATTCTTTTCAGCCAAAGTAGTGGAACCAACCAACCCTAAGGATGTTCATAGTAAGACGTCAAGCTTCTTCTGCTGCTGTGGAAGAAGGGCATGCGCGGTAGAAATAGCCTGCTTTTTCTACGAGCTAAATTGAATAGCGGTCATCCACCATGGGTTAAGAATGCAAAGCCAAAAAGCTTACCTTCACATCTTCATCCGACTTCATAATCTTCTTGATACGCGCTAATGGCAGCTGATGATTTCTGAACTCTGCACATGGGGAAAAGAAAAGAGAGACAGAAAAAAGAGGAACAACAGTCAGCGACTAAAGCCGCGGGGGGATTCATACAGAAGCAGAAACCCAACAAAAACTAGAGAGAGCTCCGCAATTCGCACCGTTCACTTGCTCGATCTCTTGAATCTGTTGTTGCCAGAAAATTTGCAGCTGCTGCTTCTGTACGTGCTGATAATGAAGCTGCGGCTGCATCTGCTGCTGCTGCTGCTGCAGCGGCTGAGAAACGGAGAACCGAAAACCCTCATCAGAACAGAATAGCGACCTTCATAGAATGCATAAGTATTGTTAGCGCCAACCTCGCGAACGCCAAAAACAACAGCGACAACAGAAAAAAGAAAATTGCCTTGTTTCTGAGCCATTTTACGAGAGGCAAAATCTTGCAGTACCTGTGGTTGTGCATGCGCGTACTGCGCCGGGATCACAGCGTTCGGGTGTGGCATCCCTGACGCCGTTGTCGGCATTTGGTGCGCTGCCATCGCTGCTGCTTCACGAGTTCTTTTCTTTCTTCCTTCCTTCCCTCCTCTACCTCTGCTGCTGCGTTCGCACCAATAACCCCATCCCCGACGAACCCCTTACATGTCCATACCAGGGATGCATGGTAATCGTATGCCATGCCATGACCATGCCCATGCATGCATTTCTCTCTTCATTAACCGCCCCCAAGGTTCAGAAGCTTCATTGGGCCACACTTTTACCAAAATAAAAAAGAATTAGTACCGTACACTATGATTGACGTTTGGCACAAAATAATTCTCAAAAGGTCTTGCCAAAAAAGGAGAAATTTCTACTGATATTTGCCGAAATTGTTTGTGAATTGAACTCTCAACTTGTGAAAAAATGTTTATTTTCCCAATCATTGTGTTACTATTACAAATACACAACTCAAGGTGTATTTTTCATTCTTATTCTTCAACTGTTGAAATTTTGAAAAATGGAAATTGAAATTGCGGAACTTTGTTTTATAAAATAAATAATATTTGGCAAAGAAGTGCTGATTATCAGTCCTAGGTACCGTACTTATTTTTGTGTCCCCTTTTGAAAACCAAAGAGTTGACGTTGAGTTCCACCAATAAAACTTGATTCCAAAAGATGTCCATTTTTCAACCCTTTGTGATATTTTAGAGCATCATTCTTTTGATGGAAACGAGAGGAGGGGAAAAAAGTGGGACCTACTTCGCACCCCATAAAGGATGACTTGGGGACCACTAGGTGTGTTGGGATGAACAAGCTTTCTACACCTAGACCTAGTTTGAAATGACCCAGGTGTAGAAAGCTTATTCACCTGATCATAGGACCCAATGGGTAAGTTTGAACTGATCAGGTGGGTGTCATCCTGCTCTATGGGCTGGTTGGTTAATTTACTTAAATGAAGTAGGCCATTACTTTTATTGTCTCACATGAAAACCACTCAGAGAAGTTTTCCTAGTTTATTTGGAGGGCATCTTATTCCATGGGGGTTCATTATATGGCTCATAGAATCAACCTTGCAAAATTTAGATTTGATCATACTTACAAATGGTGAATAAAACTGAGGGTTTATTTTAAACTTTGTATTACTATTTTTTCAAGAGTTTTAAAAGGCATTTGGAATTTATAAAGCTTGCAAAATTTATGGAAATCAAAGGGACTAAAATGTTGAAAAATGTCAAAAAATATGTCTTTTGCTCAGCATGCTAAGGTGGAGTACAAAACATTGTTAATGAAAATGGCCATTTGATGATTCGACCAATGACAATGCAAATGCAAATTTTTTGATTTTCTTTGTGATGTGTAGATTTTATTGGGGTTTGTTGCCATTTTCATGTTGTTGTAATCATCCACAACTTGATTAAATTCAATTAGTTATGAGACATTTTGATTTGTGACTTTGTTGTAGCAACAAAAATGTGCTAAGGGGAGATATATGCATTGTACACAAACTGAAACATGAGGTTTAAGTTTGATGCATTTGAGGTCTACAATGTTTTATTATGCGCTAAATATGATTCAATAATCATGCATTTAATGATAGATTTGAACATAGGCATAAAACATTTGGCATTTGATGTGAACTAGCAACAAATTTGGGCTATTGATTTGAATTTGCAAATTGGTGAAGTCTCTCATGTGACAAAGGAGGTTTATGTTGTAGTCATCATGCAAATGGAGGTAAATGTGCAAATTTAACCTTAAACCCTAACCATTTTTTACATTTTGTCATTTTTATTTTGTCCACTTTGTTTTACATTGAAATGAACTAAAAAATGGATGTGAGGGGTTCCAAGGGCTACTATTTACCTTGTTGCATAATTGCAAGGGATTCTTTGTTCATGGTGTCATGAATAGTTTAGGTGTGGTGTACCCACAATATTGGTAGTTCCATGTAAAAGAAAGTTTTCACAAGCATTTGGATGTGACTAAAGCAACCTTTTGCCACCACAAGAAGTTGGGCAACAATGATGTATGGGTGTGTGAGGTTTTGTCAATAGTTTCTTTTGACATTTAGTAATCCATGTTCAATTTGGCCATGAAATCAAATGCATTTGTTTAGTGGCTAAATAACTTGATTTGAATCCTTTAATGTGCATGTAGTGCACTTTTTTAACATCTAAAGTGCTTGCATGTTCTTTTTCAAAATATTTCAAGTTGGTTCAAATTGCCATGGTACAAGTACTTGGTAATGTATAGGATGAATGGTGTTTCAACTCTTTAGCATTTTGCAAATCCAAGTTGTGCAACCAACTCACTACCTAGTACCAACTTGGGTTTGGTGGTCAAAACATTTTCCCAAAATTTTTATATCTTGCATAATTTTGCGTATGTAAAAGCATATGAGTAGTGACGTGCAAAATGTCCTTCATATGGCGAGGGAACTTAGATTTAGGCTCTCCAATCTTAGTTCAACATTTTTTTGATAACATTGCAAGTTACAATTGTTGGCTAGTTTTTTGTGTAAGCGAAGTTGATGATCACAAATGAAGATCACTTCTTATTTATAATTCAACCTTTTGTTTTCAAGTTGTTGTTCCCTTGAGACTTGAAGGTGTTTTGTAAAACATTTGTGTTGTAGTGGTTAGTTTTAAAAGTTCAACTCCTTCACAAATGACCATTTTTATTTGTCTCATGTTTGTGGAATTTGTGTTATATCTTATGTGTGCATGCATTGTGGTTTATTGCATTGAATTTTGAACAACAGACATTATGGTCAAAGACTTGAAATGTCCATAATTTAAAATAAGGTTGCGTAAATTTTTCTTTTTGAAAATTGACAAGAGCGAAAAATTTGACAACAATTTGACCCTTGTAGCTAAAAATAACTACCTTGAAAAAAATTAATCACCTAATTAAACTTCATTTCCCCTTAATTTGCAACTGAAAAATTAATTTAAAAAAATCCTTATAATCTAATGTACTCTAGTTCATTCCAACCAATGGCAAGCCTAGCACCACAAGGGTTGAAACTTGAAACAATAGGCAAATGTCATATGCCCTCCCCACCGACCCCCCGGCCCCCACCAAAGAAAAAAAAACTAACACTATTCCATACAATATTCCATACACTTAGTTAAATCTAAAAATAAATAAATTTTGATGCAAGGTTTGTTGACACAAGCAAGTAATTGGATGTCAACTATTGAGATAAATTTAAGTTGACACTTTCTAACATTGTTTAACTATTATCACCATGGGGACTTAAGGTGTAACTTAATAATGTTCTAATTTCTTCCAACTGATTATAACTCATTTTGTATTAATTCTTTGAATGTTTTAGCTAATGAACCACATTAATATATTATTATAATTGATGTATTGTTGTTTATAAACTTAAAACCTTTCAGGATTTGAAGTATTGGATAGAAGGCCAAGGATTGGAAGGTAGCAAAAACTTTAGGTCTACCAATAAAATTATTTCCCACACAAAAAAAAAGAAATTGTTAAATTACATATAGGAGATCCTAAGATGGACCTAGAGAGTTCACAAGAACCTTTGCAAAGTTACACAATATACACTAACTTAAATGAACTTTGATACCATACCTATGACGAATGTTCAACACAAAATAATTCTTTAAAGGTCTAGCAATTTTTTTTTTAAATGTATTGATATTTACTGAAACTATTGATAATTGTATTGATTACTTGTGAAGAAATGTTTATTATCCCAACCATTGTTGTATCACAAATACAACAACACAAAGTTTACTTTGCATACTTATTTTTCAATTGTTGAAAATTTGAAAATTAAATATGAAATTGTTGAACCTTATTTTATAAAATAAATAAATATTTGGCAAAGAAATGTTCACTATTAATCATAATTATGGTAGTTTTAAATTTATGTTTAACTATTAATTAGCCTGAAATTGACATGAATGATCCCCCATAACCACTTGCAACATGCACACTAGTGTTGGGCAACTTTTTGCTTTTGTTATGACCTTTGATTATGTGATATCAACCATCAATGTTAGAAAAGTCGTTTGGGCTCTTGATTCAAGGATTATGAAATGTCTATGTGAACAACATGGAAGTGCACCTCCAAGTGAAAAATTGTTAATTGTTGCATTAATCAAAAATTGAAAGTTGCATCAAGAAATCTAGGTCATCAATCAAAGAATGTCCATTGTTCAAAACTTTTTTAAGAACATCATGTCTTCAACTAAATCTGATTGTTGATTTCGGTTAATTCCTTTAATCCTGCATCATTCAATTTAAGCATAAAACACACCTTGCATCTTCAAATCTAATTGCATTAAAACTTTGTCAATCATCTTCAATTGAACAATCAATTCCATAAAGTTTCATTTCATTCCAAGTATTCAATGTTGCATTGAAGTCAACCTCATATTTCATCTCAACATTCATTTTGTTTTCATTTTCAAAGCTTAACTACACTTGCACCAACAACCCATGGCATGTTGCAAAACTTGCATCAAGCCATCAACTAAGTTAGCTATAGTTGACAACATAGATTTTTATTTTTATTTTTATTTTTAAATTTTTAAGTTTTTTGGCTAATGGTTTTTAACAAAAAAGTTTTAAAAGGCTACTACATATTTTGGATTGTGAAAAAAAATGGTTACATTGTAAAAAAATCTTCAATAAAATGTGAAAATTCAAATGTTTTAATGTATAAAAATGGAACAAACTACACCACTTTTTAGTTTTTTTGCTCCACAAACCTTTGCTTTGGTGATGTTTAGTCTCCATATTGAAATTAAATAAAGTTGAATTCTACAAAAACTAGTAACTTTTCAACAATAAAAAAACATTGCACACTTATTATTTTAGATTAGGTTATTGTCATTTATGGAGGAATTGAACCTCTTGAACTGCCCACTACAACATAAATGGCTTGCAAAATAACAAATGCTTCTTATCAAAACTAAAAATATAAAAAGAACATAGGTATTTTTAATATTTAATATTTATAATTAATTATTATAATTAGAAAGTATACTTGTTAATATTAAGAATTACACATAAAAATGCTAAAATCCAAAACATGGAAATGGGTCAAAAAAGGCTCATAGCCTAAATACAACAATTTGCATTGTGAAACCAACAACCAAAATCACCCATGTGTCCAAGAAGTGTCGTCATAGATGCCAAATTCAGGGTGCCAAATCTAAGAGTTAAGATTGTAAGTTGTAACAAAATAAAAAAATTAGCTTAACATCATGGAAACTAAAAGGATTCATAAAACTTTGAAAGTTTGGTCAAGTTTCAAAGGATACAACAACATAAAAAAATCATGATTCACCATACCACTTGTTTTCACTTTTCCAAGATTCAATGACCTCTTTGTATGGGAAATTTGCCAAAATGAAGATTTTTTGTTGAAACATCTTCACAACCATAGGTAGATGCACATTAAACCTATTACAGACACTAGATTTAAGGAACTTCAAAATGAAAAAACATCTTTCATCCTCCACACTACCCAAAACAAGGGTGTGCCTATCTTAGCAAAGCTTGAAATACTCAAGTAAATTATGACACAATATTTTGGAGCTTGATATTGTACACCATAACCAAGTCAAGGGGTTAAAATCGAGAGGAAGCTACATAACATCAACTACTTGGTATTTCATAGTCATTTTGAAAAAATCTTGTTGAATATCAAATGTTGAAACTGACAACATTCCACACATGTTAATTTCCTCACCACCTAATTCCATAACACAAACCACATGAGAACCTGCATAATGTTACTTCAAGATTGCAAGATGTTTTTGAAGGATGCCTTAGCCCCTTCTTGAAGCCAATGTTGTGGGTAAATGATGTCAAATGCATATCTCATGAGAAAGGATATTTACCTTCTAGCGCAATCAAAAGAGATTTTGCAATCTCTACCACAAAATAGCCATCACACACATCATACAAATGAAAAACTTAAGAATATAAGCATACATAATGCAACTAACCAATGAAAAATTACTTTTATAACTAAACCAACTAGTGACCACCTAAACCTTCAAATAATATTACAAACCCAAAAGATCATATTACGAACTTACAAGCTCATCGGTCATATTCCAAACCTAAAACAAATGGATGGGCTTTTTAAGTTACAAAAATCAAAAAAAGGTCTCCAACTTAAACTTGGATGGGCTTCTACTAAAACCATGATCACATAATGAAAAAAAAAATGGCTTGTAAGCCTTGATGTGCACAATTGAAGATTTAACATAAAAAGATTTCAAATATTGAATTGACACAAAACTTTCAAATTGTGCAAAAACCCAGAATTAGAGCAAACTTGAAATTTTTGGATATGCTTTAAGGGTATATATATTCTATAATTAATTAACAAGAACATGGGCCTCCAAGATTTGATCCATAAAATTGAAACGAATAAACATATGTGAGAGAAATTTTTAAAAAAAAACTAGAAGTAAACCTATCATGGTTACTTTTACACCATTGGCACATTGATTTCAAGCTTCTTTTGTCACAAAGACTTTCTCCCTTGACATTTGATCGATACACTAATAGAAAGTTTAATTGCCATTCAAATTGAAAATGAGATGCTCAAGAGAAGAAAAAGGTAGTTGTTGCCATTGCAAAGTGATATTTTCATGAACAAAATTTAGCAAGGAATGGTATTCCTTGAATATTGGAAACAACTTGAAAACAAGCAAGAAATGAAAGGCTCAAGGTTCATGAAATGAAACAATTGTATTAATTAACAAAAAAATTACAAAGGTTGTATGTTTCAAATGCTACAATCACAAAACTATGGCTTGCAACAACTAACAAAGCTTGAAGGTTTTATGTGCACTCAAAACCATGAAAGGAGATAATTAAAGACAATTCAAAACCACTCCAATATATATTATCTCCTAACCTTAAAATAGCCGTTGCTTAACTTTAACCTAGTCACCACCACTAACCTTAGCCGCCACCAAACCATAACCCTAGCCTTCAACAAACCCTAATGTAGCCTTTATTTCTAAACCCTAGCCGTCACTATTCAACCTAACATAACTACTATAAAGATGTGAATATTATGTAACCTTTTGATGAATGTTTAACAAATTCATCAACATTGGGAATTAGAAACGAACAGTATTTCTAACACTCCCATTTTATGAAGTTTCTAATTTGAACATGGTTATCAATTTGTTATGTTATTCTTTTAGCAATGCTTTAGTAAGCACATTCACCACCATGTCCTTTGTTGAACAATATTCGAACGTAACTTCGCCGTTTTCAACTTATTTTTAAACAAAGTGATGTTGCACATCGATTTGCTTTGTTCAAGCATGTTGGGTGGGATTCTTCATCAATGATATTGCACCTCGGTTGTCACATCGAATCACCATCACTTGTTCTCTTTCATGTACCTTAATTCCTTCATGAACTTTATCATGCATATGGCGTTATTGTTAGTTTACGTACTTGCCATATATTTGGTTTCAATCGTTAACAAAACGATTGTGGGTTATCGTTTGTTATTCCAAGAAATGGCTCCACCTCCCATCATGAATACAAATCTTGTGGTGGATCTCCTATCCTCAAGGTCACTGGCCCAATCTGCATCACAATATCTGACCAAATTCTAGGGTGGTAATCCTCTGAAATGTAATTTGAATTGCAATGTGCCTTGTAAGTATTGAAAAATGTGCTTAACCGCAATCCGATGTTCTAGTTTTGGATGAGCCATGTGTTGGCTCACCATGCTTATTAGGTATGCCAAAACTAGCCAAGTACGCAACATGGCATACATTAAGGATCCCACAACTTGTTGATAAGGAACCTTCACCATCTCATCATCCTTGTTCACATTCTTCTTCAACTTTGTTTTGAGATCAAGTGGCATTTTGATGGCTTTGTAATCCTCCATGCAAAAGCGTTTGAGAATTTCCTTGAGATACCCAATTTGGTTGATGTAAAGAAGATGTTGTGCACGATCCCTTTCCATTTCCATGTTAAGGAAAAAATGCAAATCACCAAGATCTTTCATTTCAAATTTTCAAGAAAGTTCTTCCTTCACTTGCAAAAACTTGTCCTTGTTATAACACACCAAGATGAGATCATCAACGTAGACGACAATGAAAAATTTAACATTGTCGAGTTGCGTAACATACACGCTAAAGTCCACATCACTCCTCATAAACTCAATGCTTTAAAAAAAAACATCTAATTTTTGGTTCCAATCCCTTGGAGATTGTTTCAAGCCATACAATGACTTGTGAAGCTTAGACACAAGATGTTGGTCTCCTTGTGTGAATCCTTCGGGTTGTTCTATGTATATCTCCTTTTCAAGGTCACCATTGAGAAATGCAGTTTTGACATCCATTTGATGAATTTGCATGTCTTCAATGGTCGTTAGTGCAAGGATACAACAAATTGACACAAACTTTGCAATAGGTGAAAAAGTTTCGTTGTAATCGACTCCAAATGTTTGGGTGAAACCTCTTGCCACCAATCTAACCTTGTAAAATTCAATTTCACCATCGACCCCGTGTTTGATTTTGAACACCCATTTGTAAGAAATGGGATTCCTACCTTAGGGGAGTGGCACCAAGGACTAAGTGTTGTTGACAACAAGAGAGTTGTATTCTTCTTGCATGGTAATCTCCCACTTTTTTGCATCTTCTCCTTTTAACACCTCTTCCACAGTTTGAGGTTTTCTCGAAAAAATTATGGTGGCCCGTTCCACCTCTTTGGTACCAATCACAAGGCCACTCCTTATGTTATTTTTGGGGCCTTTTTCTTCGTCCATCTTGTTATGGTTCATTTAAACCTTCATCTTGTGGTGGAGCAAATTCTTTTTCCGAAGAAAAGTTTGATGTAAAATCATCACCTTCCACGCTTTCCATTAGTCTCTCCTTCAAATATAGGATTGGCATCCTTAACAAGTTCATCATCATTCATGACTTCATCCACAACAACGTGTTCTACTTGTTTTGAAGAGGGTCTATTATCATGAACACCTTCCACTTAATCTATCCCTTTAACTCCATTTTGTTGTGGTGCGTAAGGAGCATTTGTTTGGCATTGGACGCAAATTTTCCTCCATTATCGGATTGCAAGGTTTTAATCTTCATGCTGGTTTGATTCTCCACTAAGGCCTTATATGTTTTGAATTTGTCAAACACCTTTCCTTTCACTTTCAAAAGGTAAACATGAGTTTTTCTCAAAAAGTCGTCGATGAAGGTGACAAAATATCATGCTCCACCACGAGATGTGGTCTTCATCAATTTGCACACATTGCTATGCATAAGCTCTAAAAGTTTAGAAACCTTAGTCATTTCATTTTTAGGAAAAGATGTGCTTTGATGTTTGCTTTCAATGCAAGCTTCACACACATGATGCAATGACACTTCTTTCAAATTCATGCCATTGACCATTTTCTTTAACTTTTAAAAACTCACCATGTTGAGGCAACTAAGTCTTTGGTGCTAAAGCGTAGTTCCTTTTGAAAACTTTGCCACATTTGCATTCTCTTTTTGAACATTGATGTTGAGAAGATACAAGTTCTTCTCCCTTCGTGTTTCTACCATAAGGGTTCCATGGACATTGTTCACCTTATAACCATCCTTGTCAAACTCCACTTTCAAGCCTTCTGAAATGAGTTTGCTAACATAAATAAAACTATTCTTCATTTTGGGAACATGAAAAACTTGAGTGATGGTTGTAAGCAACATTTTACCTCCAACTTACATTGTGGCCTTGATGCTCCCTTTGCCAATGGCCTCCAAAATGGTGTCATCTCCCATGTACACTTTTCGTGGAACAACGGATTCGTAAGCGGTGAACCATTCTTGTTCAAATGTCATGTGTTGTGTTACATCAAAATTGATGATCCAATCGTACGCTGTATAAATCATTAACACTTAAGCGGCAATAAACATTTGTTCTTGATCTTCACAAGCTTGGTTTACCTTTTTTTTCTCATCACTCTTTTTCTTTAAACAATTCCTCACAAAATGTTTGGGTTTTTTACAATAAAAGCAAAACTTTTCGTTTGCCTTATGAATTTTGTTAAACAATGCAGTATATTATGTACTTTGACTTTCTTTTCTTTTGGAAACCTCATGAAGCAATCGAACGACGATGAATTGAAGGTCAACATCCTTAGAGGACATGGACTCCAAACTTGTGACTTAATTATCAAAAGATGGGGGAAGGTTCATGAGAGGTACCATGTACACATCTTCATCTTCAATCTTCACCTCAATGGAATGTAATTGATCCGCAAGCACTTTCACCATGTTGATGTGCATAAACAAGTCTTCCCCTTTTTGCATTTTGATGGTGAAGAATTTCTTTCGAAAAAACAACTTGTTTCCAATAGTCTTGGTTTCATGCACATTGCAAAGTGTTTCCTAAATGCTTTTGACATTTTCACAATATTGAATGTGTGCAAGTTATGCATTCGTGAGATGTTCACAAAGGCAAAAATGCCTTGGTTGTCTTTTCATTATAATCCGTCATTTCATCTTTAACATCGAAAGTTGTTGCCTTCCCATCAACAAACTTCTGAAGCTCATGCTTGGAAAACATCATGCACATCTTGAACTTCCAAAAGTGAAAGTTACCACCATCAAACTTTTCCATGATTTTCAAAGATTCCATTTGGAAAGATGACATTTTGTTTTTCATGAATGTTAAAACAAACACTCCATGTCTTTTTATTCAAATGAATTGCAAGTGGGAAAATTTCAAATTGAAAACTTGTTAATGTTTAAAGACTTCATTTCAAATTTTTCCAACTCAATCATTATAGCACAAAACAAAACCTTTACAAAAAAACCCCAAACACTTGAACAACTTTTTTGCACAAATTTAAAATTTCACTTGAAATTTGCAACAATGGCAAAGAATTCTTTTTGACACACTTGAAATTTTCAACAATTTGAAAACCTTTCATACACACACCTCAAACTTCAACGTTGAAATTCTCAATAATTTGAAGGATTATCTTCCACACACTTTCTCAAGCTTCAACGTTGAAACTCTCAAGAACTTGAAGAACTCTTTTTGACACACTTTCAACTTAAAACTTGAAACTTAAAAAACATTCTTCCACACTTGAAAACTTACAATAGTTTGAAAAAGTCTCTTCTACACTTCCCATTCACTTGGAAAAGTTGCAAGCTCCTTGTATGCCACCACTTGGAAATGGACTCCCACTCACTTTGCATACTAAAAACCTTTTCTTAAAAAGATTCTCCCTTTTTTTATGCAACAAAAGTTCAAAACCTTTCACTACTTCTTGTTCTAACGCAATGTCCTTTTTCTTGCTTGGTGTGGGCCCATAACCTATTGGAAACAACTTGAAAACAAGCAAGAAATGAAAGATTCAAGGTTCATGAAATGGAACAATTGTATTAACTAACAAAAAGATTATAAAGGTTCTATGTTTCAAATGTTACAATCACAAAACTATGGTTTGCAACAACTAACAAAGCTTGAAGGTTCTATGTGCACTCAAAACCATGAAAGGAAAGAATGAAAGACAATTCAAAACCACTCCAATATATATTATTTCCTAACCTTAAAGTAACCGCCACTTAACCCTAACCTAGTTGTCGCTTAACCCTAACCACCACCAAACCATAACCTTAACTGTCACTAAGCCTTAATGTAGCCTCCATTTCTTAACCTTAGCCGCCACTATTCAACCTAACCTAATTACTATGAAGATGTGAATACTATTCATCCTTTTGATGAATGTTTAACACATTCATCAACATTGGGAATCAGAAACGAATAATATTTCTAACATTGAATGCATCCACCTAAAACTTTGTGGCAAGATCAACAAACTGAGAATACAATTGTGCCTAACAAATTTTCACCACATTTACAAAGTCGCAAACAAAAATGTCATTGTGTTGAAAAAACTTAATCAAGTTATGCATAGATTCGAAGAGTAGGATATACAAGAAAATGACAACAACACCTCCAAACAACCAAATGCTCAAAGTTTGTTGTAGCTTGAAAGTTCACATCCATGTCTAGGGCCATCTTCATCAATAAGGTCTTATATTTTGCCATCACTCGCTTGGTTGGGCTAAGCATAGAAATCCATTTGGTCTTCACATTTATTAATAATTTCAGACCTTTAGTTTCCATGATGTTAGCGAATTTTGTGAATTCCAAGTGGCGCTTGGGACTTTGCAAAAATATTAATACAAGGATTGGAACAATGTTTCCACTCAATACATTAAAGGAAAGTAAAACATTGTCTACTTAACCAAGTTTGTTTTGTGAAAGACACAATGCACCCCTAAGTTGAATGGGGCACATGTTTCTTGAATTTGTTTCGTTTCACCATACTTAGCCCTTTGGAAAACACTAATGCCATCTAAACCTCCTTCTTGCAACAAATTAAAGATCCCACCACACACTCATTAGATTTCTTGCATTTGATCCACTAATGACTTAGGCCATGGACAGAAGCAATGGTGTACGCACCCAATCGTCCAACACAGACATGTATCGACAACCATTATTGGTTGTCAATAAAAGTCACCTCATTGTAATTAATCAAAAGGAATGAAACTCCAACAATAGTTACCTTTAAGGCTTTTAGAATTTGGTAATGAATGCGTTCCCCAATCACCCACCCCGAACCATTAGTCTAAGGTTTTTTAAGCAAACTTTTTACCTTAAAAAATTCAAATAAAAGTTTTAGATATTCATACTCAACCATGGGTAAACCATTTTCCAAAACATGAAAAACAATGGCAAATTGGACAATCTTGCATCGATTCTCCCTAACAACAACATTACCAACTCGTTATAAAACCGACAAAAGCTGTCAAATGTTAAACAAGGCAAAAGATGAGCATGTTTGTTATTCTTGTCATAGTATATCTCATTTTTCTTCAACCTTTTGCTAGGAATGTCATGGTTTGTTCGTTGCTTCCCAATGCGTTTTTCAAGATTTTCACGTTTAAGCGTAATGTGTTTGACCCAACTTTTAATTATCTCACACACTATGCATTTGATAGATACCAACATGTCATCAACCATCTTAGATTCTGCCCAAGAAAATTGAGCTACATAACTATCTTGCCATTTTCAAATGGCATCAAAGTTCTTGTGTTGTTTCTTGGGTAAAGGTTTGACACTGGTACTTGTTTGTGTGGAATTAGACACCAAGTTGATTAGTGCTTCAAATGAACCCACACCACCCTCTTACATTGAGTTTGAAGAAATGATGGTGAATCCTTTGAATGAACCATGCAGTGGAGGAGGTGCACAACTATTGGATGCAATTGAACTTGGATCAAACATAAATTTTCCACCATTTGTCACATTGTGATTACTAAACAATGCTTTCACCTTGAAATTTGTTGGCATCTTCAATGAAGCCATGAAATTGACAAACAACTTTGTCGACAAACTTAAAAAGTTTGTAATGCACATTATGCACCCAGAAGAAACGTTGCCACAAAACACCAACAATAAGCATTGCACAATGCACAAACAATTGCTTAACAAATTTTAGAATCACCCTCAAGGCTAAGACTTTAAAAAATTCAATGTGCACACTACACAATGTTGAATCATTGATCTTATTTCTTGAGTGCAATGTTATGCACATTAATGACTAATCCATTAACTGCATAGTTAACATTAAATTTCCAAAGATTAGAACACCATTGAACGACTATTGTGACCTTTTAAGTTTTAATGTTATTATTACAACTTAATCATGATTCATAAGTAGCTGCCATCTTTAGATTCATCAAAAGCATTAATGGGTGAACGAAAACCTCAAGCTTATCAAAGCTTCATTATCCAAGCCTTCAAGTTGAAACTTGACAAGCAGTTGTCATAACCATAATTACACAACATCACAACCTACAATGACGGCGTACCTCTATACTTCAAAGGGCACATTTTTTTTACAATAGTTATCAGTAAATAGGTAATATGTATTTGGTACTTACATTTTTATAAGTTACAACATACAACTTAAAATTTACAAATTTACAACATTATAATTTACTAAGGTAAGTACTAAGTACTAGTAGTAGTACTATTTACTAAAGTAGTTAATAGTAAGGTAGGTAGCTAACCTTAATAGTTATGTTTAAAACTACTCACTCTAATTGTAGACTTGCTAGCTACTGTTTCAACCTTAGGGTAATTATTTTGACAACATAGAAGGCCAAGATGTAGTCACCTTGTGAAAATTGGAGGGCTAAAATAAAATCTAAGCTACATGGTCCATGGCCATAAAGCAAATTCATGCTATTCCCATCATTGTGGATGAGTGATTGGGCTATCACATGGCCATGGACATGTTATTTCTAGCAATTTGGAAGCATTTTCCCCCCACTTTTCCCCTTGTACTTGGAGCATGACCTCTTTTTTTTAAGAAAGTTGGTGATATTTAGCCAAAAAAAAAAAATGGTTGCATCTCAGTTTTTAAGTTAAATCATCACAATCTTCCACATTTAGCATAACATGAGATTTATTGAATTGGTCATACTTATTGGATTGTCCTTGGAGTGGATGTTGTTGGATTGGAGCATCTATGTCATTCATCTTAGGTTTGCAATGTCATTTGGGCCATTACTTTGGAGGATCTAAACCATAAACCCTTCCTCCATAAGGTTATCTTTGTCTATTGCAGTCCAAGATATTGACTTGATTCATGTCATGCTTGCATTGTTGTTTTTGCTGTGAATTATTTAGTTTTTTGTCAACTTGTTTTGTCATATTTGCTTTGTCATCTTTTATCTTTTCAAATGATAAATGGTTCACTTTCTTTGATTGATGGGTTCCTCCAAAAAACCTATTGTTGTTCAACTTTGCTTGACCTTTGCTATTTGGTTGCCCTAAAAGGAGACATTTTGATTGCAAGTTGCGATTTCTTTCCAAGTTTTTTTGTTTTCTTTTGTCTTTGCTTTGCTTTGCTTCATTGGGTTGTATTAAGGAGATATCTTGATTACAAATCCTGTTCTCCTTCCTTTGCATTTTGATCCTGATCTCTCTTTGTTGCCAACATTGAGCTTGTATTTCTTTTCTTCTTCATGCAAAGACTTTTAAGTTATTACTATTTGTGATTGTAAATTGAGCAATTGTTGAAATCTGAGGTTTTGTGGTTATGAGGTCAAAAAGCAGCTTATCAATTCATTATTCTGAGTGCAATTTTCAGTTTATATCTTTTATCACAGCTTTATTAGACTGAAATCTGTTGTCATTTTTCTTTTGAATGAAATCACATGCAATACACATTATTATGCTGTCCATTTTGTAACTTATACAGTCAATCTAAGACTTTGGTATTTGGTATTACAGGTCAACATATTTTTTTAAGTGGAAGAACATTGCAACAGGGTCTTGACTCTTCAGTAGACTTGCAAATTATGTTCTAGTTTTCTATAATACAATTTAGTGACTATTTCTAGTATGTGAAATGGCATATGTACGAATACAGTGGTCCTCTGTCAGGTTCCAGCAATGCATCACAATTCTGAGTACTTCAGTTGATGTCTTTATGTATCCTTTTACACTTCTTTCTCTGTTCATGAATGAAAATAGATGAAAGTATATAAGCATGTCAGTAACCATACATACCAACAACAGGATAGAGCACAGTACCAGACATTACCTTTCACAATGGATGGCCTGGATAGTGCAGTTGCCAACCGTGTGTATTGATGTATACACTTAGATATGCTCAGCTACTTGGACACACCAAACCTATTTCAGGGGTGGGTGTAGATGAGTCTATGATAAGGAAAGTCATGATATCAGCCTAATAAGAATGAGCTGTTCACAAAACAAGGTGAAACTACAATGACTTGACATGATATTAAGCATAGAATCTATATGTGCAAGTAACACACATCAAAAGCTTGTTACCAGGACCCTATTTCCTGTGTACAGCACTCTGGTGCTCTGCACCAATTGGTATCTATAATGAACAGAACTATTCAATTTTAAACACAGGTTAGTGTGTGTCTAATGAACAGAGTCACTCATACCTTGAGCCTGCAGCAGTGCAATTGCTGAGTATTCCAGTATAAGAGTGCACTGACATCCTCTAATCACCAAGCAGAAACCATGATGATATGGGCCCGATCTGTTTAAACCAATCTTACACATGGGATACACAGAAGAAATATTAAGTGAATTAGCCACTTAGCAAAGGACAAAAAGTATCTCTACAAAACAAAGATGATCAGTATTTCAAGGCTTGCCAAAATATTGAGAGATTTCATACACCATGTCAGCTTGAGTTCATACTCCAATTCTCATGCTGTTCAATGTCCAGTTCAAGGACCTAAATTTTGTCACTTCTTCGTCAAGGGCAGGGGAAGGGTAATGTTCACACTGTCTCTTTGCGAAAGGAGGCTGAAATGACCAGTTTGCAGCTCTCCATTGGAGCACCTGAGACAACATTGTCATAACTGATAAAACAAACATAAAGCACTCTGCACAAGGTTTGCACACATCAATAGATAACCATAAGAAGATTCTTACAAAAGCTCTGGGATGACAAATTAATGAAAAATGTAGGTCATAAAGTGGATGCTCATGCAAAATGGCTACAAACCTTGCTTGCAGATTTGTTTCAAGCTTTGAGAGAGATAAGCACACAAGCAGTAATAGTTTTATTACAAGTGCAGCCTCCAAATGACCTCAGTTGAGCAAATGTACAAAGTAGTGTGAGAAGAAACAGGCGGTAAAACAATAAATTGAAAAGAAAATTGCTATTGTAAGGCACCTGAAGAAAAGGCAGGTAATGTATAAAAGCTAGTGCAGACTGATTAGTTCTAGTCAGTAGTATCAATAGATTACAATCTCAAAGCATCAGAACTTCTGAGCAGTGATAAGCTGAGAATTGCTATCAATGGATGTCTACAGCATGTGGGGGCATGCGCAATGGGTTTTCACAGCAACACAGATGCAATTTACCATCCTTCTGTACAGCTCCCATGTGCTCTTATCAGACTAATTGCACAATATGATCTGGTTCAAGTCAGAGCCTGAATGTAAAAGGATATTGGCTTCTTTTCCTATGCAATTGCAGAATGCTGATAACTAACTGCAAGTAGCAGGAATATGGAATTGGTCTATCCATTCCCCTAACTGTATTCAATATGACCTCCCCACAGATGGATCATTGAGCTTAAATCCTGATGGTCAGAGAAAGCATATTTTCCTCTTGAATTTGGGGAATACATGAGAAGAGGAAAGGAATTCTATTCAGTTTTCATGGTTGTGGCTTCCATCTTGACATAAGGCCTTAAAGGCCTGGATTCAAACCCACCATCAGCTCTCTTCTGAAGAACAAAAGGAATACTTGTTCCATGGAGTTTGTCCCACGTCACAAAGAAGGGCTGTGAGTAACTGTACTTGCTGCTTAGCTGATGGTGAATATCATGGATGCTGTGTTGTGAAAAATGAGGCGGACAGGGTTCCTGGGCAGCCACAGCCTGCAGTGGACATCAACTGACTTCACTATTGCAAATGAGAAAAAGAAGATAGATGTGCGAGGGGTGGTGTGAGGGGTCATTCCAGCAACCAGAAAGGAGGGCACCCCCAATGGCACCTCCAAAGAGACCTTCCAAGGGGTGATTATAGAGGGCACCAAAAGCATATGGTACCACATGACGGTGGTGCTGCGAATGAATATGCTTTTATAAAAACTTGTTGAGATGTATGAGGCGATGAATGAAATAATTCCAAGTGCCCATCACCAGCATTGCAACCATCACTGGCATCATGTTGATTGATGTTCCAAACATTGTGAAAGCTTCAAAGAGTAGAAGGATATTTTCACCTTGCTTGTATTCATTTTTCCTATCTAGAAACTTTTCCTAAACAACCTACCCAATTTTCACCCCTTACATATTTATTCCACTAATTGCACATTTTGTTCAATTCCCACACTAAATACATCAAACCCAATTATCTATTAGGTGGCACTAATAATTTGAAACCTCCAAATACTGACATACTAGGTGAACCATCAATGATCAATGACCAATGACCAATTTGGTGAAGTTTGCAATGCTGGGAATTTACCCCCACAACTCAATCAACTGTAGATGACTGTACATCAGCATACTGCCCCTCTCTAACCTAACTAACATGTTCTCTAGAATCTCTAGACAAAAGGTTTCCAAATTGTGTCAACATTAGAAAACTTGGTCTGAAGGAATTTAGACCCTAATTTTTTAATAGAGATTTCGCAAGAACCTTGATTCTACAAAAGTTAAAAGTACAAGTTTTGTGCAACTTCAACCAAGAATTCAAGTTTTCAGATGCACATGACAATGTTACACCACCTCCTGGAACTTGAGGAATAGAATGGATCTCAGTGAACTTGAGTCTTCATCTCATTCATATTCTTTGAGTATTGACAAGTTGCAAATGTCAACCCTCAAAGTCCATCTCCACAATTGTCATATGTTGAAAGTTGTCAATATCTCCAGTTGAACTGAACCATATACACCAAATCCCGTAAGAACTATGAAGTTCAACTGTGTCCATAGATACATTATGGGATGGGTGAAGCTTCAATATAAAAGCCCACTTCATGAAAGGAGGAGTTGCCTTGGAGGGGAGAAGAATCTCTCAATCAGGTCAGGGTTTGATCAGCAAGCAATACTTTGATCAACTTTTTGATGAAGGCAAATTGGGAACAAACAGCTTTCAAACACTAAATTGGCCTTACTGGGTTGATCACAGAAGCATTGAAAAGTTGGTGGATGTTGACTGATAACCGTGTTTCAATGGGGCAGAATGGGGTCAGAGTCACATTTATCTTCACAGTCGTAATCATCGTCATCATCATCAGAGAATGTTGTTGCTGAAGAATGCAATTTGTGCAGTGATTGATACAAGTTTCGGGTCCGTGCAGCAAGTATCAGGTTGATAAACACACCCACCAGACACACAACAGCCATGATGAAGAAGGCAAGTTTGAAACAATGAGCTCCCAAACATGCTGTCTCTGCTGCTGCTGCTGCTGCTGCTGCTGCTTTTTGCAGAAATGAATTTGTTAAGGTTAACCTGGAGAAGGAAGAAGAAGAAGAAGAAGAAGAAAAGCTCAGAACTGCAGCAGCTTCCTTTGTCAACAAAACTGTGTTTCCAATGTATGTTTCTCTTTGGCACTCATGGTCATAAAGATGACCAACAAGGCTGGAGAATAAGAGGGAGCCTAGTGCACTGGCAGAGCAGATGGTACTGTAGATCAAACCAAAGTGTTTAAGGCCGAACAACTCAGAGATTGTTGGGCCAATCATGGTCCATTGGATGCCAGAGCAGAGCCCTGTGAGAATTGATGCTGCATACATTGAGCCTGGCAGAGCTCTGGCAAACAGAAGATGAGCAATAAGCAGCCCGCCATGTGCAATTGCCATCCAAATGGGTCTTGGAATTCCAGCCAACCTGCAACAGAAACCAGTAATGCACCCCCCATATCAACACTTTTAAACCCGCAAAAAAATACAATTTTGATACTGGCCGCTTCAAGGTCTGCACGTCAATAACGACAAGAAGAAGAAGAGTAAGCTCAGTTAGATGTATGTGCAGAAGCTCCAAAGATGCAGTGATTCTTTGTATACTTATCTGCAGATAAGCTGGTTAGTAAAGAAGTCTGAATTATGCTTACCTGACACCATAATCAGAGACCACACCACCTCCGAGTCGACCCAAGGAGCTCATGGTGCCAATGAGCGACACATAAACGGTCACATTGGTGAGGCTCTGAGCTTCTCCCAGCTGACCAAGGTTGTTTTGTGCTGTGACGGCTGTCCCTGCTCCAATAAGGAAGGAAAAGAAGAGGAGCCAGAAATCTAGTTTCCTTACTGCTCGCATGAGGCTGAATTCATCATCATCATCATGATCACCACCATGCAGCTGCTGCATGACAATGGTTTCTTCACCAGCGGTTTCTTCTTCCTCTAGCACTTTCATCACCGCCACCTCGTCATCATCCCCAGCTGCCATCGTCTTCATAGCTGGCGCATCACTGGAGTTTTGGGTCTCCAGAAGATCATGAACTCTCAGGTCGCCTTCATGCTGGCAAGGTAGCAAAAATGGCTGATCTCGAACAACGACAGAAGAATTGTTGTGGCCGAATTGTGAAATCAGAGATGGGAGGAAGAGAGGAGCCCCTAGGAAGAGGAGGATCCCACAAGCCATCACTTGTGTGGCCAAAGAATTTGTAAAGCCTGTGGAGATGAGTAGAGCTGCAGCTAGCAAGTAGAGTGTGAACGCAATGAGTATGACATAGAAGCAGATGAAGCTGGATTTGTTTCTCAAGGAGTCTTCTTGGAGCTTGGCAGGGGTGAGGAGCTGAATGAAGGGGAGACCCAGCAAGCACGCAGCGGTGGTTAGCAGTGCAGAAAGTAGAAGAACTGAGGCCGGACTATTGTTGTGAAAGATTGCGACATAGAGAAGGCTAAAGATGGCACTGCTAAGGCCGAAGCAACATTTGAGGATCCCTGTGACTGCCCCTCTTCTGTGCGGGAAATTCTTCACATTTGTGACTATGTTTCCTGTGTCCAACCATGTGACGCTGTTGGACCCCACTGCCAACAACATGCAGACCTGAATTTTGGCGGACACACACACAACAAAAGAAATTTAATCCCATCACTGTAATTAGCCTAGAATGAAGCTGCAGCAAGAGCCTTGCAAAGACACTAGAATCACTGGCAGCACTAGAATCAAAGACGTGATGATGATGTGAATTGGTGGATGAGGCTGAAGGTCTCAAATACAAAAAGAAACGCTGCATGCACATGTGATTCTTCTCACCAGCCAGTATGGTGGTGGTGCAATTCTGCCACTGAGCACCAGCCACAGCACACCATAGCCCACAAGACTCTGCATGGAACCCAAGGCCAAGAATCCCCAGACTGGTATTGTGTTGATTGCAAGTCCTGCCACGATACCCACATAAGCTCCGAAATCCTTTGCAAACCCTAGGATGTTGAGCTGGGCTTGGTTGTAACCCAAAACCTGCTTCAGCATGGGAGCGTAGAGGCCAAAGCAGTAGAGCACACCTAACGCTGCTTGCACCCATGATGAAGCTACCATTCCCGCCCATCTCGCTCTCTCTAATTTCTCAACACCCATGATTGCTGCGTCCGCCATGATCTTCAACAATAAGATTATGATCTTCTTGTAACTACACTGCCCCTCACTTTGCAGTAAAGATCTTTGCTCAAATTTGGATATATCACATAATACAAAAGAAAATTTCAATCAAACTCGTAAGTAGCTGCAGATGCGGCTGAATCTCACAGAAATTCCCTGAGGGACTGAGAAAGAAGAGAGGAATTCAGCAACCCAACATGCATCTTGTTTTCTTGCTTCAACTTTCAAGCAGCAAATTCCTTCTCTTTATAAAATTCTCAGGTTCTGGAATTCAGAGACCTGGTACCGAGCTCCTTTGCACCTGCATAGACTTGAGCTTGAAACACTACTTTTTCTTTCTTTCTTTCTTTCTTCAGCAACACTGCTGAGTAAACAATTCAAGGACAATTATGAGCTACCCATAGATCAAGTTTTTTTTTCTATTGAACAAAATGAGTCAGTACTTACTCATGTGAGAAATGTTGTCTGTGCAGGATCTCTTGTTCTCAAGCGCTTTTTCCCTTGCAGACAGAAGAAACTCAGACAACACAAACTCATATGTTGCATGGTTCAATGACGCTTACTACACCACTACCACCACCACCCCCACCTTTTGGGGTCCTTTATTCCATTCCAGTGGCGATGATTGATCTAAGCTGGTTTTGGTAGGACCATTTCACAGTATTTTGCCCTTTCAGCCTGAAATTGATGTAGCCCATTCCCCAGTAAAGAGGCATGGAAAAGTCTCTTTTCGAATCTATTTCTCTTTAAAGGTTTTTCTTTCTCACCCCATACTCATGAACAAATTTTCAATACATTCATCAATATGAATCGAACTGAATTCAATCTTAAACCAATTGTTCAATTGAATTTAGCTGAATTTGAATTCAATTCAATTAAATCTAAATTTAATTAAAATTCAATTCAATGTGCATGCAATGTCATTAAATATTTTCATTCAAATGAAACTTAATTTAAATCAAATTAATTCAGGTTTTCATCCATTGATAAGTTGATCATCATTGGTAGCTCCGTAGCAACCCAAAGCGCAAGTTTGTACATATATGTATGTCCTTGAACTTATGTTTTGCATATGCATGAAATCCAACATTTTTGCAATGATAATGACATGCAATTGAGGATCTTATTATTCTATAAGTCTGGATGCTGATGAGTCCCAGACTTTTGTTTTGGCTGGCTATTTATTGCAAAGAAAACTATTTTCTAAAAAAATTAATGCTAAAATCAAGTGCTTTTTGAGATTTTCAATAACCAGAATTTGACAAACAATTAAGCAAAATCATCAGATATTAATAAATGGTTCTGCAAGTAGGTAGCCAAAATTATAGAAGAATGTTGAAGTTTTTTACTTTCATATGTAGGTTGTAGCCAAATTTTGGCTAAATCTTCCTGTGAATTATTGCCACTTTGGCTACATCACAAAATTAACAAAAAGAAAACACCGCTGATGAACCCACAAAGGCTAGGTGGTTTGAATAACAGTAGACTAGATTGTAGCAATTTGTGACACAGAAGAAAGGTCAATGGGTCTCAACTCACCTAATAATAGCTGTTGTTGTATAAGGGTCCACAACCCTGCACAGAAGAAATCTAACTCCAGTCACTATTTACCAGATTACAGTTGTGTAACTGCCTTGAGCGACCCAGCACCCGCCAGAGCACCATCCAAAAAATTAGATTTTAAGTTTTGTTTTATGGGATGAAACCCAAGCCAACCCCAGGACAGGGTTATGGGTTCATAGTTATTTTTTTCTCACACACCCTGACACCCAACGGTCAATTGTTTTTTCTATTTCCCCCTCCTTACCTACCCTTACCTCCTCTTTTTCCTTCCCCTCTTTTTTTCCCTTCCCTTTCTTGTTTTTTTTTTTTTTTTTGGGTGGTTTCTTCATTCTCTCTTTTTCCTTCTTTGGTTTTGCTTTTTATTTCTGTTTTATTTATTTCTATTTTTATTTCTATAATTTTCTTTGAAATCTTTATGATCTCTTAATAAGTTATTTGTCATACATTCTTAAAGAATTGCATTGTTCAGTCAAATGAGGTGAAATATATAACCTAGGCATGAAGATATTGCATAAGACCAAAATAATCTAATAAATTTGCATTATCTTTATGAGGGTAATGCATGTGTGAATTGGGGTGGATAAGTTATTTTCAATATTTTTTTAAGATATTATTTTTTTAATCAAATGAGGTGAAATATATATTTTGAGCATGAAATTATATAATACAATGCATTTGCATTACCAAGATGAGGATAATACATATAGAAATTAAGTTGGATATGTTATTTTCAATGTGCCTTTTTGGATATTACATTGTTGAATTAGATGAGATGAAAACTGTTTAATAGGACAAAAAGTATTGCATTATAATAAATTTGATGTACATCATGACTTTGCTGAGGGTATTGAGTAAAAATATCAAGTTCATTTGCAATATTTTCATACAGGTGTTGTAAAATAATTTAGTTGTTGGATTTTAAAGGGTTATAGAGAAAAAATCTAGTTTAATTGCAATACCCTCATTGACATGCGTCACTATTGTCTTCGTGCAGATTTAGTGTTTATGTGGGACCTGAGGGGTGAGGAAAAAAAAGTTCCCACAAAAACAATTCAACCTGGGCTGAGGAAAGAACCAAAAAAAAAGGTCAACCTTAGTTCGCCACATTGGTATCCCAGGGACAGGGAGGGACGAAAAAGGTACACCCATCAGTAAAACATCCATTCACATTGGTGCACTGGTAGGTGCTGGTTCACTCTGTGTAACCTTGGATGAACCAGCACCCACATTGGTACAATGGTAAAAACCTCAAAATCCATTTAAATTATTTATAAATATTACAAATATCCCATGCTCAGACTGAATCATGGTCTCTGAGCCCAAATCTAACATTTTCGGCTTAATATGGCCAATAAGAGGCCTGGCTCAAAAAGGTGAAAGTCCCAACATGGGTGCTGGTTCATCCAGGCAGTCAGTGACAAACTTTGTGGTTCTTCATGGTTGGAAACGATTATGCTGCATGCAGTGGCCTCTTGTTGGATGAGAAAAAAGAAATTTGAAAACTTTTGCTTACTTGTGGTCTTCTTCAGGAAATCCCATTTCCCAGCTGCATTTTGATTGGTTGTCTTGGCTTCTACTCATTCTGTCAAACTTTCTTGGCAAATGTGACTTGAAGCAAAGAACAAAAAGGACAAAGAAAGGATATTAAAACCATAGCTCAATTACCAACTACAATAAAGAAATCCGTGAATTCACCGGGAGTTGCAAAGGGTGTCTCACACCGTATTAATTTTTTCGCCCTGAGTTCCAGTGATCCGTAAAGTCACCCTGACTGTGGGCGACTTTGGAAAAAGACAGGGTGAGAAGGGGTTGAGCAGGTGGGTGCGCCTTTGACTGGCTTAAAGAGATGGACAGGCCAAGCCTGTTCTCTCTTCCCGCTGTCAAACAGTGCACGTGTCGAACAAAAACACAGGACGAAACTCAGTCTGATTTTTACCCTGTGTTTTTTTTTCCTTTGTCAGCTCTCACCTTGTGTTTCTAACTGCGCCTTGTGTTTTCGACCAACACAGGGTACTCACGCTGGCTTTTTTGGACTTTATGGATAACTTTAATGACCAACTAAATCAGATAGATGGGAGGAGATGCAGAGGGGCCACAAGATTGCAGCTTGCAATTGGGGTGGGTCAGGCAACAGCTATGGCTGGTGGTGCCACTGGATTAAATGTAAGAGAAGGGCTCCAGATGGCCAAACAATAAAAACCCTAACTAGGTCTTTATTCTGTGACCAAGGTTGTTGCATTGGGCATAATATCAGTGCAAAAGCAGAAGGGACCCATTTGGAGCCCTTCTCCTATATAAACAACCACCCAAATGATGAAACCTTGCCAATCATAAATAAACCAAATTAATTCCTTGCTTTCTTTTCAACAATGTGCAAGGGACTGATGAGAGACTGCCACGTATCTTACTAAATTTGTAAGAGACCAAGAGTGAGTGACACCAGGCCTGTAACAAGTAACAACCTTGCCAACAAAGGGACCCATCTGGAGCCCTTCTCCTATTTAAACTAAACAACCACCCACAGCAACTCCTTGCTTTCTTTTCAAGTAAATCTTACAACATGGCTATAGTATAAGCAGTGGTTTTTTTTTCAATTTCCTGATGGAGCCAAGGTGGTGAGCATCAGTAGGCAGATTTCGACTTAAAGGGGAGGGGAGGAATAATTTCAAGGATCTCTTAAAACTGTAGCCCCTATACATAAATGTGGCAATACGCTCCCTAGAAAAACAGTTTTCTGTCACTTTTAGGCGAATTGTTTTTTCAGAAAACTGTCTGACTTTTTGGTGAGTTTTCCAAAAAAGAAAAACTGATAGTAAGGGACCAAAGTTAGGGATGGGTTACCAAGTTTCAAGTGTTTTTGCTAATCAAATGGGTTAGTGAGGGAAGGTCAGGTAAAAATAGATCATTGTATAATTTCCAGTCATTAGTTAGAAAGAAGTAAAAGCAATATGTGCACTAAGGTGTGAGTAACAAGGAAGATTTGGGCAAACAAATCCTAATGCATCATTAGATATCCAAGACAGAAACCCTTTCCTAAATTTCAAGGGTTGTGAAAATGCACCCTATTGTGTAGTACAGAGCTTGGGAGATTGTAAGTTTTTCGATTCTGCTTAGGGGTGGGCAGTGGGCACCTTCTTTGGGGAGTAAGAATCAATGATTCAAGTTCCTTTTCCAAAAACCCAACCTGAAATGCAAGCCAAAAACTCAAATGGGTCAGCAACCAAAACAGTTGGCACACCTCCAATCTTAAAAACAAACAAACCAAGCTCATGTTCAATTTTACATCAAGGCAAAACGAAAATCAGAACAACAATTCTAATTTAACAGGTGATCAAATCAGAATTTTCATCATCAATCATCAAGTCGACCAACTTATAAATTAGCATTTGTCCACAATTTTGTCCCAAGTCAAAATTATTAAACCTAGCCAAGAACTCACCAGAGCCTATTTGAATTTATTCACTAACATTAACTTTGGGAACGTGTTGGGAACCCAGTGAGCACTTGATGGCAACACACTGGGAACAAAAAACAACATTAAGGTCCTTGGAAACCTATAAGTTCAGGCAAATGGTTTTGTGATAATGAAAACATCATGGTAACCCAATCCCTTCTGCATACACCTACTCACAAACCCCTAGGTTCCTAATGTTTGCAACTTTGGATTACGTAAGTACCCATTAACAAGGTTTCTTCAATTTTAATTGGGATTTATTATGGGTATGTTAATGTAATCTAGAGATGATTTTTATTTTATTTCTGGAAAATAAGAGACATTTTTCCACCCCATCTTTATTTTCGAAAGCCAAATAACTAAAAAGACGCACTTGCAAGATGGTGATGCATCTTAACTCTCAACCGCTTGGCCACCAAGTTCATGCATTTTCAATAATGGTCCTATTGGGGATATATCAAAATTGTCGAAGAACAGGACCAATTCATTTCCCCTCACCTAAAAGCTAATTTCAAACTACGTCAATCATTTTCCACTAACTTTTACCATAAATTTTGACAACTCCAAGCATCTCTTCAAGGCTAAAAAGGAAACAGTTGTGTCATTTTTTTTAAGCAACTCCTCCCCTTGAGTGGGAGGTGAAATTGCACTTTGCTAAGAGCGTGATATACTTAAGAAGGCATCTTGTCCTACACTTCATCTCAAGATGTTTTGGGTGGGAGTGGAGGGAGGGGAACATTGCTTTTGTGACGAATATTAAAACAGAAAATGCAAATAAAAAAGTAGTTGAAAGAGTATGAAACCAACTCGGTGTACTCAACAAGGGTTTTCCAAGGAGAACCTCAACGTGACAAACAAGAAAAAACAAACAAACTACCTTCCTTCATATATAACACAATGCGCTTTTTCTTTTTAACTTGAGGCTTCCTGTACTTTAGTATTTATATGGTAGGGTGTAATGATTTATGGTGTCTTAAAACGTGACACGTTGCCATATTTATTTCACGGAAGTAGTTCAAGAATAACTTACCCACGTACTTTGCTGTTTGCGTCATGAAAAGGAAAAAAGGAAAAAGACGTGTCATTCTGGCTAGCTGATCCAAGGTCCCCATCACTTTTTTCGTTTTCTAGTCCGACTGCTGCGTATTATGTCCACGTGGCCATGCCACCTGGCTTGGTAATGAGCGTATCAACTATTAACTCAAACTCACATGGACTACTGGTAGACTGCCACGTGTCTAAAATTATCTTTTTTCCCAGGTCCCAACACCTGGGTTGTGTGTTTCGTATTTCTTGCTGGGACCTCAAGGCTGTGGCCCCAGAGTGAGCCAACAGCCACACCATCGCTTGGAAGGATGTTAGTGACCCAATTGTCGATGAACTTTAACGGATGTGACGTTGAGTTTTCCATTGGGTAGCATTTCTTGCAAAAAGAGTAGTTCTTGTAGGTAGGAAAGTATGTAGTACAATGAGTGTTGAGTAATGGGCAAGGAGGGGGGGGAGGTTTGTTCAAAAAATAAGCACCCCTTGAGGCACAGCCAAGGGGCACTTATGTCAAGAACACCTTTCTGGAAGGGCATTACCGAACATAAAGCATATCATAAAGCATGCATGAAATTCATCCATGATAATGAATACATAGATTATTGAATAAGATATTGTGCTTTATGTATTGATACTTTTCAACCTTGTACAAATGTTCTACAATCTATGTTGAGGTCATTGGATATCGTTGGTTGTATCACTTTTAAATTCTTATTCTAGCTTAGCAAATGTTACCAAAAAATGGTAATAGTTCTATATACCAAGACATCATAAGTGAATTCTTGAAACTTCTAAAATATATTATAAGTGTTGCATTGCTTCCCATGTACATTCATGTACATTGTAGCCTTACCAATGAACAAAGTATTATATTTGATAATGTGGTATCTTATTAACTTTTTTTTTTTTAGGTATTCAATTTTCTAGTATTAAGATGAGCTTGTGTTTGAATATAATACATTGGATTTATAATGAATGTATTAAATGTTGTGATCTTAGACTTGGGCTTGGAGGTTATGACTAAGACTAAAAAAAATAATTTAGGGAGACAAATTGAAAACAACACCAAAACAAAACATTAACCACAAGGGAATGAAACACAATCTCAAATCTAGTGGGGAATGTGTGGTAATCAAAAAATATCTTGAAACCATCAAGTCACATTCACACTTTAAAACTTCAACTTCCTTGAAAGTTTTAGACTTTTGACTTCATTCCCTATTTTTTGGATCAAAATGTGTTTGAACTAAATGATCATGGTATCATTGGAAAAGTCCTAAAATATAGGCATCCATGCCCAAAAAATTGTGATTTGTTATACAATAAACCCCTTTTATAATCACGCCCTTGGTAACCATTTTTTTTGTGACATTAACAAATTGTGATTTAAACATGTATAGTCATATTTCATATAAACCTTGACAAGATTGTGACTATAGGCAAAAATACCTTACAAAACAACCCTTTTATGCTAAAATAAAAGTGCCAATTGTTTAATTTGTTTACATGGGTTATTCTAAACACTATTATGCATAATTAAACTTGAAGAAGGTTGAAATTTCTACATATTTTAATGTGACAATTTACATTGAGTTTGAGCTCCTTAACTATTAGCTTGTGTATCTTGTCAATTAGAGTTTTTTAATTAATTTTTTTTGTTTTCTTCGCAAATTCGCATATTTTTTGCTTGTCTACATTAAGAAGTTTTTTTTCTTTCTTTCCAATTGGATTCATTGTTGTTAGTTTGAACAACTTGAATACAAAGCAACACTAACATTTGCCCAAAAAAATTACAATTTACAAAACCCTTATATTTGCCTTAGATTTCCCCCATTATAATCACATTTACAAAGAAAGTTTGCAAATATTTTGTGTTGTTAACAAGGACATGATAGTGACTCTAAATAATGGTGTTTCTTACTAAATCGGATGGTTACCAAAAAAAAATGTGACACAAACAAGAATGTGATTAAAATGGGCGTGATTATAAAAAGGGTTCTGTGGTTATGTTGATTCAAAATCCAAGACTATTTACCACACAAAATTTGATTTGAGAAGCATATTTTTATCCAATTGAAGATCTTAACTGATACACTTTCAAAACTCCTTGAAAGACTCAAATGCAAATTCGAAATTGAAAACATAAGAAGAAAGTGTTCAGGTACGCTCCTTAGCTCACAACACTTTGGGGGTAAGAGGGGTGTGTTAGAATTCCGGGATGGGGACTAGAACAAGTGATAAGCGGGTCAATTACTCATATGGACCTACACAAACCAAACAACAAATTGGTTAGTGCATAGTGGGAGCATTTTTGGTGCACAAACGAATCACGGGGCATACATGAACTCACAAGATTCACCACGACCCAAACTTGGGAGAAGTTAGCATCTTCCCCCTTATAATATTCTCTATGATTAACCATGGGGTTGCATCCAAATGTCATTTTTCTCAAGACTCCCAAGTCGAAAGTCTCAAAATTCTTGAAATTGGGACTCCTACCACTTTAAAGGCCCATAACTTTTTTTGTAAACCTCCAAATAAAGTGCGATCTAAAACAAAGTTATAGCCATGGTTAAGAGATTTCCAACGATTTGTGGCACACTGCCTACACACATGTAATTTAGGGCGATTCTTGACTTTTAATGGTTGGGAGTCAAATTGACACTTTGATTCCCAACCCTTCTTTCGGCCATAACTTGTGTTGTAAAAACTCAAATGGATCATGCAAACCCATTTAAACATCAAAGTTTTAAAAAAATTCTATTGGTACAAGGAAATTTTCGGTCCAATGAATTTTGACCCTTCAAATTGCTCTATGAAAATTCAAAAGTCCATAAGGATTCTAATTCTCAAAGTGGAAGTCCACTTGGAAATGTGTGAGCTCATTCCCTCACATTCTTTTGCACTCCTAAGAGTGTGAATGTGACTTTCAAATTACACTTTTGGCCCACACCTTTCCATGCCTTTGCCTTGGTCATGAACCTAAGGCCAAGGTTATAACATTAACAATGTGTTGGTAATTTTCCAATGTGGGTGATATGAAATTGATTTTATGAATCTTAATCAATTGTGTTTCCAAAGGATTTTGAATTCCTAAAGTTGAAAGACACATGCCATTTGACTTCATAATCCATTGGGATTTTAAAAAACGTCCTAATTTTCAAAAAATGGCTTTAAAAATTGTGGGAATTTGTCAATTTGATGAAATCACAATTGGGACATCTAAAATATACTATGGGGAAATAATTTATTCCTTTAGGTCTCCAAGCTATCATTATGTTAACGCATTTTTTTCATGACTAAAATATTTAATGGTTATGTCTTAATTCGAATCAAGTAGTCATATATTCTTTATTGTGTACTTTTAGTTATCATTATGATTTCATTACAACTAAATTGCAATTAAATGTGTATGTCTTAATGCCTTTCAAAAACCTTTAACAATCAAATTTTTTTTCATCTATTTATGTGACATGTGTGAAAGTAAATTAAAGCAAAGTATTTTTCTAAAAAGGACATTCATCTAGTAATGACTAATGATATAGAAAGGTTCATCCAAAGTTGTAAAATATCAAGGCATATGTCATCAATGGGATCTTTGAATCTAGTGGTTAATATTTTACATGTTCTATATGTCTTTAAAATCAAGGCCACACATGGTTTTTAGGATTTGCAACTATATATGATCACAACTCTAAAATAGCAAGTGTTAATGTCAACTTCTTTAGTATCGTTGTATACACCATTCAAAAGTATTGTCCATTATTGGTGAAATCACACTTTTAGGAACTAAGTCCATTTATGTAAAAATATTTTTCCAAGGATTGCATATGACATGTGCCCCCACCTCCCCCCCCCCTCCCCTTTTCCAATTTTGCATCAACAATATTAAGTTTCAATTATATTTTTAAAAATTCAAAACATCATCTTTCATATTTCAAAAGCCAACCCAAAAAAATAATCCATTTAAGATCAATAATAAATTGGTGCACTAAATAATGTTAAATGTTTTTTTGAATTCCAACATGAGAATTGAGAGGTGCATATTTTGACATTTACATTTCATGACAACCCTTGGTTGGGTATTACACAAACTACATGGTGAAATTTTGAAAGAAAGGTGTTCATACATGGACATGATGGATTGGGTAAATTTTATCATGACTTGCAAAACATATGCATTTTGTTCATACAACCATGCCATATACTCCTCCTAGAACATCTAAATATGTTTAATATTGTTTGGTACAAGTCCATTGCATTCCTCCTAGTTTTTTTCATATGGACTTGCCCTATGTACCATGATAGCCTTCCATAGTCCTCCACATCACTTGACCTTAAACTCTATGTTCAATAGTTTGGATCCACAAGATGTGCACATGTGTAAACACACATAAAAGATAAAAGAGACCTTTCTAATCATTTAACATAGGATCTTGAATCATGTATATTTGAAACCAACATCCTTTTAAACTTAACTATACTTTCAAAACCAAACCCAAAAAACTTAGCTATTTTTGAATTCCCAATTTATATTTAATTGTTTCACACATTAAATTGAACAAAGGGTCAAACCCATGTCCAAGTAAAAACCTTTTGAATTAAGATGTTCAAAAAACCACCATACATAAGCCTTCAATTCAATTGTTAAGAATCAAAACATGGATCAGTTGAATAATGTAACCATGAAAATAGAGGTCATTGATAAACATGAATTCAATTTTTTTTTAATAATATTCAATTAACAACTACATTGTACCATATGGCCAATGATCATCCCTTGAACATTTTCGATTCAATTCATAAACCTAGTAATGCATAATTGCAAGCACTATGATAATATTCAATATTTCTTTAAATCCCCTTGATTTGTATCTAATGAAACAATTTATGTTGAGACAAATTTAAAAGAAATAATGTTACATTAACCACATGTAATGTTATTGTTGAACATTGGTTTGTAGGTCTTGAACACAATGTGTAGGGTTGGTGCTACTCAGACATACATATTGCATCCTTACATAATGTGAGGACTCCACATAAATCAAATTACATTATAATCTTAAAGTGTATTAAAAATAAAATTGATTCTAGCCAAAATTTCTTTCACTAATAATTTCTTTCATAATGCATAGATATTGTCTCCATTTTAGGAGGTGGATTATATGGACCTTGTAGCACTATGAAAAAATTATGTCCGTTGCAACTAAAAAATGTTTGATAAAACTAGATTACAACTAGATGGCTTAGTTACAAGGAATATGATTTTGTCATAGTGTGGTGCATGCTAGGGTGCTTATTATAAAGATTGAAAAAATTTGTAACTTTGTGTAATAAATGCAACATAATAATACAAAAGCTAGCCTTTATCCCACATGGCTTGATAGCAAATTATTAAGGTGCATTCTTCAAAACACTCCAATGTGAGGTATTATGCATGTCTTGTGTTTTTTTTGTGGAATAGGTGGAGAGCAACAAGCCTATCCCTTACAAATCCAACCCCACAACCTATGTGCACCATATCTTTTTATTTTGCATTGCCTTTTTACCCTTGGATTGCAAGTATGCCATAGATTCCCCCATCATGAATGCACCACTTACAATTACTAGCAAAGATTATTATGGAAAGCAATCTATTGATGTTATATTGTTTAAAATCCATATGTCATGCATAACAACTTTATAAATTCCCAAAACAAAAATGATGGAAACTTTTACATTGTCTCCCAAAAGCCATACTTGGTCAAGCTTGCACAACAAAAGAATGTTTCTACCTACAATCATACACTTTCAACATGAAGGTCACTAACAATAGTAACATGAAACAACAAATGTTTAATGATTAAAATGGGAATTAGGACTTAAGGTATAGAGTTAACTACATCTAAAATGGAGTTAAGGACATCAACTGACATAAATATGTGATACCAACCATTAAACCCATTTTCAGCAACCAAAAAAAAGAGGAATGGGAATAGGTTTTGAACAAGAATGTTAAGAACAAACTTGGGTTTCAATATGTTATTTGACCAACCTTAGAAAGGTTATCAATGCTACATTCAATGGTTTGCCACAAACTTAATCAAAATGACATGAGCTCTATGATCAAAGGTATCCATTTTTTGACTTTGTTGTAAGTGAGATTAACCATGTCTAAGGCATGCCATTCCATGGACATGCCCACACAACATTATGCCAACTTTGATTTATTTGACGGAGTTATCACATTGTGGATAGGTTCATAAACAATTTTGTGAGAATATGTTCAATTGCAAATGCATCTAGTAGAAAGGGAATAATTGGCATGGGTATCTAGAAAGTTGTTTAATGCTATGG
>Ga0116229_10000753_pt1 | contig 46434 bp, 27 predicted proteins | sample S1TSphgellanicum_3_FD_87313 | JGI IMG/M metagenome (GOLD analysis project Ga0116229, IMG submission 87313) | Host-associated microbial communities from peat moss isolated from Minnesota, USA - S1T2_Fc - Sphagnum magellanicum MG | ecosystem: Host-associated > Plants > Peat moss > Unclassified... | reverse complement strand
GGTGGAGGTGTATAGGTAAAAATAAGTAAAAGCATAGGAAGTGAAAAAAATTTCCCATAAAAAGATATAACAAAAAACTCAAAAAAAAAAAAGCACAAAAAAAAAAAAAAACCTAAAAAAAAAAAAAAAAAAAAAAAAAAAAACTATAGGAGTGTCGTTTGCAAGACCTTGAAATTAGCCAACATTATTGAAATGAAAGAGACAAGCTAGTGCAAGATGTGTATTTGTTTATGTGTGTTTAGCTCTTTGATCATGGCTACTTGACGAGTAGTGCATTTTAAATTCCTTTATAGGAGTTGACAAATGAAAGTTGTGTTTGTTTGAACAACTACAACCAAAAGATAACCATAGGAAAGTAATTTGCAAGAACATCAAACGAACTAACAAATCCAACTGGAAATTGAATTTCTTTTGCCCACTACAATCTTGGAAATTTATATTTGGATTGAACTAGGATGGAAATTATATTCATGTATGAAACATAATTTAGATAAAACAATTAACACCAGATTCCACAAAGATATGTTGAACACCGACATAATGTAGGATATAGAAGGAGCGATGGAATATGTATGGCCATTTAGAAACAAGACAATTGGGAAATGGCCTCAAATATAATGAAAATTACATTCATAAATGGAAAACACACTCCACACAAGAGTGATTTCAATTACAATAAATAAATAATTTATAAAATTCCATTTCGTAATGTGGTTATTCACTATTTACATTTGAAATTCATTATCAAGTTGCCAAAAACTTTATTGGAAATTTTTATATATTGTTTAGGTATTGTTAGGTGTAATTCCCGATTGTAGGGCACAACAATTGTTAAAAATATTGACAATTTGATAAATTAGATGCATTTGTGTGTCAAGTTGCTAAACTGGTAAAATTGAAAGGATTGATTAGATCCCAATAGAACTATTTTGATATAAACAACATCAATATAAATTATTTATGAAAATCTCCAATTTTATAATTTGAAATATGTTTCCAAAAAACATGGACATTGGAACTTTGGATAGAAATATTCTCAAACAAAAATGCAACATTGAAAAAAGGAAAAAAACATATGGTCTTTATTTGGCATCCATATAATGTGTACAAGCCAATTTGGAATTCCAACCGTAAATAACCCAATTCTCTTGCAAAATTTCACATATGAAAAGGATGGTTTGATTGAACATTCCCAAGAATCATATAAAACTTGATATCATTTTGCAAGCAATTAAATTATCTTCCAAAGAAGTAACAAGTTTTAAATTTTTTCTCAAAAAAGAAATTGTTTTCTATGGGGACAATTTATGAAACTTTAGATTTTCCTTAATGTGTGTTTCAATCATTACAAGGTAGAGGTCATTCTTACAACCTAGATTATTTAATGTGGACTCATCACAATTTATAAACTTCATGGGTTCATTCCAAATTCATGCAAAATTGTTATTTCATAGGTTCATATTAGTTAAACACGAATGTCGTGCATTATTTAAACATGAAAGTCATGTGTACGATTTTTGTGTGTAAACAACATAAATAGACATACAAATCTATGTTTAAACGATAGAAATAGGCATATGATATTCATGTCTAAACAATGCGCATAATATCAATGTTCAAACAAAACAAGTAGATGAATGACATCCGTGTTATTCCATATGAACCTATGAAAAACAAATTTTGCAAGATTATTACTACCAAATCATGACCCATTAAGTTTGTGATGCAAAAACAAAGAACACCCAGGGAACATGGAATTACATGGATAAAATATACAACTAATCCTAGACCTAGGATTTAAATTGGAAAGTGCATTCCAACAAAAAACATTATATAATCAATCTTGTTTGACAAAGTTTTTTCCAACATTATGGTATGTACAAGCTTCGACACATACACTACAAGTGTTCCAAGAAGATGATTTCAAAGGAGCTTTGCGTGAAAACTGATATAAAAATAAAGTCCAAGGCAAAACATAAAACATCATTAAAGCTTTCCACCCAACCTTAGGGCCACCCAACAAGTTAAAAAACCCTTGAACTTAAAACCATCCTAAATATCCTAAACATCTTTTAATGTTTCATCGTCAATGAAAATTTTAACTCTTAAACGGTAACTTCAAGAAACTATCCGTGAAGGAGGTGAAGCGAAGGATTCTAGAGCCAAGGTTTGAGCCTTGGCATATGATGGTAGCAAAAAAAAAATGGTAGGATCCCATAACATCTCACCCTCTTCAAATGAAGGGTAATTTTTCAGTGGAAATGACATTTTGCAAATAAAGAAAGAGGAAAGTGTGAGGCATACACTTTTTTTTTGTCAAGGAATGCATAATATTGATGTAAGTGGATAATTTACTCATAATCGAAGCAACCTCATGGAGAGTTTTTTGACATGAAAGTCAATATCATAGCTATGACCATGTTTGGCGTCAGGCTAGGGCATGGCCAGTTCAATGAAAAGCCCAACACTTCCATAAAAACTTCCATATCCAACTCCAAAGCTACGTGGCACCCAAGGCTTTGGCAGGCCCTATGACGCACCCCCAAACTTTGTGATAGACTCAATTACGAGTCCAAATGTGAAAACAACAAAAGGATAAGGAGTTGGGGTACGTTCCATGATTTGTAACATTTCAGGGGTAGAAGGCCATGTTGGAGCTCCGGGATGGGGACTAAGACGAGTAACAAGTGGGTCAATTATTCACACGGACTTACACAAACTAAACAACAAGTTGGTTAGTGCATAGTTGGAACATTTTTGGTGCATGGACAAGCCATGGGCAAACACGAACTCACAAAATTCACCACGACCTGGACTTGGGGAAAACCACTACCTTCCCCCTTATATTATTCTCTATGCTTGGCCACGGGGCTTGCATCCAAATGTCATTTTGTCCCAAGATTCCAAAATTGGGAGTCCCAAAATTCCCGAAATTGGGTCTTCCACGACTTTGAAGGCCCATAACTTCTTGTGCAGACCTCTTATTGAGGTGAAGTCCAAAACAAAGTTATAGCCCTCGTCCAAATCTTTCCAAAAATATGTAGCATGCTACCTACACGCAAGTAAATCAGGGATATTCTTGACTTTTAATGGTTGGGAGTCAAATTGGCAATTTGACTCTCGACCCTCCTTTGGCCATAACTTATGTTTTAAGTATTCAAATGGGTTATGCGAGCCCATTTTAGACATCTACTTCTCAAGGGTTTTTTAATGGTGTAATGAAATTTTCAATCCAATGAGTTTTGACCCTTAAAATTGCCTTCTGAAAATTTGGGAGTCCATTTGGAATCCATCGGGACTCTAACTCCCAAAGTGGGAGCCCATTTGGGAGTGTGTGGGTTCATTCCTTCACACTTTCTTACATTCGCGGGAGCATGAAATTTGACTTCCAGGCTTAACTTTTGGCTCACACCTTTGCAAGCTTGTGCTTTGGTCGCGAGCCCAAGGCTAGGGTTGTGACACCTTGACTATGTGACTTGTAAAGTGAAAGATGGTTAGACAATTTTTTTGATGCAAAGATTGTGAATGAACCTTTCTTGTGGATGCAAATAAATTCACAATAAGGGATCCTATCTTGGAACAAATTTTGATCAAGGTTTAAACAATAGAAGGATGCATTTCCTTTGCAACCTTGAAAGGTTTGTTGGCCTTGGATATAGACATAAACGCCCTATTTGTCCAATTATATAACACGTCCTCATTCCAAACATCAATAGAATTGTTCACAAGTTCATCGAATGGTGAGGAAAAAATGAATCTCCCAATGCATGAGGAGTTTACATCAAGGACCTTAGTGAGAAGAATTGCACAGTTAAGGAGAGTTTGCAACATTAAAAAACATATTTCAATTAAAATTGAAAAGAAGAAAAATAGGAATAGAGCTTACTAGATTAATATGGAACCTTAAGAAATGGGTTGTCGTTGTTCGTAAGTGGCCATGAGTTCACCACAACTCACTTCATTTGTATTTGGAAGCCATAGCTTTCAAATAAGACTTGACATCTTTCAAAACTTTGAGGTCATCTGGGTGAAATAACAAGACAACCCCATAAAAGGCTAAGAAAATTTGGGCAAAATCAAAGACTCCAACAATGTATTCATCAACATTTTTGTTCCACACAAGAATATCATCTAGGTTCCTAGACACGAGAGGAACAAGGAGGTTTTTAAGTTTGTCTGCAAAAACAAGTTGAACTTTGCCACTAGGATTCATTTGCATAGAAAAAATAAAAAAGTTAGTGCATCCAAGACAATCTACTAAAACTATGTTGTAAAGGGAAAAGAATGTAATGTAAACATACCTTGTGAATGGACATAAAGATTGTTTCATGCTCCGGGGGCTAGGTCCGAGATGAGATTTCAGTTACCACAATGGAATGCTAAGAGAATGGGAAGACCATGTGGTGAAAGCTAGTAGCCATGTAAAGGTAACAATAATTAGGTTTGGGCGAGATGGAAAAATAGGAATGATATTTGTTTAGTGCTCCAAATTCCACTAGGGGGAAAGGTGGGAAAAACAGGTGGGGTATTGGCGCTTATTTCTCTCCTCACATCATAGATTGTCTACAAAATTTATTTCAAAGGGAACAAAGGCATTAGAGGAGGGAGGTTTGGTTACTTTCTCCTTCATCTTTCCCTTTCCCTTGGAGACCATTTTCTGCCTCCCACCTTCAACTTGTGTTTTTGTACAACTTGCAAGAGTCTCCTTAAAATAAACTTCAATACTTTCCCTCAAGGGAATTTCCAAGGTGGGGGTGTTGTTTTTCAGATAGTTGACATTGGAAAAGATGGGGAACAGGCTAATCCTTGAGTAGGTCCCTCCAAAACATAGTGCTATTGGCCTTGGGGTCACGCTAAATGTCCAGGAGATTAGGGAGCTGATCAATGGCATGATGGAATAACAAGACATGATAGAAATACATGTAGCATAATAAACAACACCTTTATATAGAAATTTGATGAATGGCTATGAACTTTCCTACTTTTGGCGCTAAGATAAGGGGAAGTTTTGTGGTGATGTAGATATAAGTATGCCTACCAATAAACACTTAGAAATCAATTTGAAGTAGCTTGAAAATGGAATGAAATTGTATTATTGGAACACTAGTTAAAACCCGCTTGATAGCCTCCTTGTTCTTGAGTTGTTGCTCCCAATAATTGTTTCTTTGAATGCCATTCTTAGGCTTGAACTCTTGAAAAAAACAAGTCTCCCATATTGCCAACCTCCATTATTATATATATGAGGAGAAAGAAATCATATCCGGGATGTCTTTCACAACCAAGGAAAAATCGGAGATTGTTGCATCAAAAAGTTTTAGCACCTCGATCTCAAGCTACAAAAACAAGAGGAGCGAGTTAAAGAAAAAATGAAAAAAAAGGTCATCTAAAAATAGAATACTTGATGCCAAAAGGTTGCCTTGTGCAACCATTTGTTGAATTGGGAGTTAAAAAACCCGAGCATGGGGAATTTTTTGGCCTCCCATAGAATAACAAACTCATTCCACATCTTGAGCCACAAAAACTTCTACTTAATTGAAACACAAGAGTGGGCGAGCATCTAGAGCTTTTTTGTTAACATTTCTAGCTTCGAGTTCATATCATAATGAACCTATATTTCCCTTAAGAAATCTGCACCCAAAGAAGGATCACATACTGGTATATGTTTTCGAAAGGTTGAGTAGTGATCCTTCTTCACTTGCTCCATAGCTCTTTCCATCCACTCTAGGAACCTCAATGGTGATTGCAGACATCCTCGATAGCTAGTTCAAAACACCTACTCCATCTTGAGGATGTCGATCTTGAGTGCAAGACGAACAACCGGCATGGATATCATTCGACATAAGGGGATAACCATCTAGGTTTTATTCATCAACACCATCTTGTGTTTGTTAAGGACTTCAAAGTTGTTGAACTTGGTCTAGCTCTAAACAACTTTAATAGTCCTATCAAAGGATAAGGAGTCTACATATGGCAACACTTGAGAAGTTTGGAAAAAAATTCAGAATGTTACAAATGTACAAAGAAAATTATGAAATCAATCCAAAATTTTGCAAGTGAAAAGGTACTCAATGCACACAATACCTCATGTGTTTCCATAATCCTTGTGACGTAGATATTTCTGCAAAATATGTCCTGCAAAAGTAGACACAAGAAAGTTCAACATTCTTTCTTTAAGAAAGAACTAAACTTAAAAGGTCAAATTGAAGAAAAAAAAGAACTATGCATCCAAGGTTCCTTTTTGGGCTTTAGCTTGGCTCTTTGAGCCCCTTCCAAACTTTTCTCCTCATTGAGAGACGCTCTACATGAAAAAAAACCCGAGCCCTAACTTGACTTTTTTTTTGTTCCATCCAAGCTTTCTTGACACTAGAAAAAGTTCGGATGAAAAAAAAACACCAAGATTGGACAAGATTCCGAATTTGGAGCCCGGCCCAAGCTCAACACATTATGATTACTCAATTTAAACTTCTTTTAGCACCAAAAGAAGCTCATATGGAATAAATAAATAAAGCTCTAGTTCGATTTCAAAATTGGAGCCAAGCTACAACTTGGCTTTCTTTTGCTTGATCTATGCTTCTCTAAATGTTGAGAAAAGCTCGGATGACAAAAACAAAAGAGGTTGAACTTGGCTCCCAATTCGATGTTGGGCCCAAGCTCAACCTTTTTTTTTGCTTGATCCAAACTTCTTTTGGCACTAAGAAAAATTCAGATCGAGCAAAAAAAAAAGAGCCAAGTTTTAGCTTAGATTTTTTTTTTTGAAAACGGAGCCAAAATTTAGCTTGGCTCCAAAATTAAAGCTCAGCTTTTTTTTTTTTTCTAAAAATGGAGTCGAGCTAAAGTTTGGTTTTTTTTCTTCTAAAAGTGGAACTAAGCTTGGGCCGGGCTTCATCTTTGGAACTAGGCCCAAGGTTGGTTCCTAAGATGGAACTTAGCCCAAGTTCGGGGTTTTTTTTTTTTGGGCCAATTTGCCATTGCCCTAGATTCAAGTTCAAGCTTGGATTTATCTAAACATAAAAACTTAGAAACAAAGCAAGGTTGGAATTCTAAGTTCTTACCTTGAACTTGTTGTTTTCCTCTTGAGGTGTGTTGAGATATCCTAGGGTCTTCAAGCCTTTTCCTTCTTCCTACACAAAGAAATCAACGAAAATGATACTTCTAATAATGAACATTTATATACATATGTGGACTTAAGCCCTAACTCTCTACTTGGTGAAACCCTAATAAAAGGCGAACAATTTGTTTATAGAAAGTTATATTTTACTAAACTTTAAATTAAAAACTAAAGTGGGGTTTTCAAACATTCAACAAATGGTTTTTATCAAAGCAATATTTTTTAAACATTTTATGTTTTGACTAATTATTTAAATCAAAGCTGAATTATGCAAGAAATTGAAGAACCAATAGAAACGTTACTTGAAAAATTGGAAAATTTCTTAGTTGCACTCTGAATTGATTTAGTTAAGTTTTACAAATACTAAGTTGCTTGGAATTATCAAACATGCACAAATGCAATCATTAATTGATGTATAAACATTACTAGACTGATTTACGAAGAAACCCTAAACCTTAAATTTTGAACACAATTTCCATTAAACAAAAGTTCCCTTTTAAAACCTAGTTGCATTAGCATTTACCAAAGTATGAGGATTTCTGTCTTGTGTGTTGTTGTCGTCATCCCTTGAGTCTTCACTGTAGCCCGTTTCTACCTCCTTTTTTGATGATAATAATCCACAGGTTCGAACTGGTAAAATCTTTTCAGTTAATGTACTCTCATTCACATTGTAATGCATTTGGGCCTATAATACAAAAAATCTTACCTTCAATGATTCCTCCTTCCTTTGACAGAAATCAAGCTCCTTTCTTCTTCCTGATACTTCTATTTCCTTCACAATTACATAGAAAATGTATTAGAGGATATGAGAGTTTGTTAAAATACAACACAACACATCTCCGTTCCATTATAAGAAAAGATTTAACACCTTTTGTTTAGGAATTCACAAGGTGTATTTCTTGGTTTTCCTTGGCGCCACTGTTAGCTTTTGTTGTTTCACTTTGATATGAGTCTGCTTGTTATTGCGCCTTCTTCTACTCTTATGTTGGGTTATGGTCAAAAGCTCGCTAACCCTCTGCATTTGAAAAATGTTTCATTTGTGTCCACTCTGTGCTTTTATACTTTCTTTTATGAAAGATGTCGTCATTTTTTTGTGACCATTCAATTAATGTATACCTAATGATTACCCATTTAAATTGGTTTTTTGTGTGTCAAGACAAGTCATTATTCAATGTCTCTATTGGGTTTAATGCCAATCATTAAATGGATGATGTAATAGCTATTGATAGTTTGTTATCGACCTTACTTATAGCAAATTTTGTCCCTTGTTGCAATTCTGACAATTTAATATTATTTCGCCACCATTTAGTTACATTACAGACACTTGATAATGGATGCTTCAGACAATAAAGACGAAATTCCAAAAATCAATCAACTACATTTCCATCCAACTCATTAAGATAACAATTGTGAAAAATTACTACTTGTTAGATTACACTGTTAAGATGATCGAATGTTTTAATTATTGACCTAAAAAATGTTTCTGTAAAAATGTTTAACAAATTTTTACACATACCTTCACCTTATTTGTTTCATGTTTACACACTACAATAAAAGGTGTCCTTGTATGCCAAGTGATTTCACTAAATTTTGAGTGAATTCACTAGTTGTAGTGCACGGGGACTAATGAAAAAGCAATGAATTCACTAGTTTAATGAACGAGGACTAATGAACTGCACCCAAATTGTTTAGTAGTGACAATAACCCCTAGAAATTTATGAACATACTCCTAAGTACTTGTGAAGTCTTGATTGGTCATAATCAGTCGTTATTGTTTTTTTTCTTATATCTATCATTGTAGTAAAAATGTCTTTGGTGGCATTTTCTATCCATATGCTATTATTTCATTTTTTTTTCATTATAAATATTTGTATAAATACCCATTTATTGAAAAACATTTTTTTTCCTACTTAAATTAAAAGTAATATTTAGTAATTTCCTTTTTATATAACCATGGGTTTGAAAATTGGAATGCAATTGTATGATGGACACATATTGAAAAATTCTGATATCTTCACATTTGGCATAAAAAATGAATTTAATCCTTCTTGGGCTTTCCTTTCCTTCCAGGCCAAATCATTCTACATCATGCCTAGGTTTGTTGCCTCTATTTCTTCAAATGCATTACAACAATTTTACATCATAAATCATTTTCTTGACTGTTTAACCTGTTTCATTTTTTTAAAATGTTTTTCTTGATTTAAATGTCCTCCTTTAAAGTTTGTTTCATGTAGAGAATTATTTGGTTTCCCTTGACTAATAATTCTTATTGGACTTTTAAAATAATTATTCTTCTTTAAATGAAGTTCCATTGAAATTATATCCATGTTTTGTCCCTACCCTTATCGTCTTGAATGTGCCCTTCATTCTCCTTTATTTTTAGATTAACTTCAATGTACCCCTTTTTGTTTCTTAAAATCTTTTACAAAATAATGAGGCTAGAAAATATATCGACTGCTAATCCTACTCTTGGAGGTTTTCACTGCCATCGAACATATTCTATTTTATTTGATGGATTAGATTGGGCTGAGCATGAAAAAAAAAGATTGTTATAACATTCTTGGATTGTACTCATAATGATAATAACTATTTCTTTTTGTTCAATTGTCCCAAAATCCACTAGATACTTCCATATTTATATGTATGATCATTTGTTCTATAAATTCTATCATGGTTTGTCCGGTTGCTACACACTTATGTAACAACTTCCAAGAAAATCACTAGTGTATTTGGAGGGTGGATTGTTTTTTATAATTAGGCTTTCAGAATGTTCCCTGGGGTAGATATCGTAAGGTTTTAAGATCCCAAGGGTGGAAGATGTAACCCATCAAATCTCTAAAAGTGAAGGGATTTCATAAAGGAGAGAATTATTTCATAAGGCATTGATTACCTTGGTTATTACATAGTGTAAGTCCTTGCAGTCATGGAATTATTATGTAAATGTGGGGCTTTGCCTTTAGTGCTCACATAGTGACAATAGGGACTTACCATTTACATAACATTGTAATTTTAAAGGTTTTAATTCGCAGTACTCATAGTGACATCTTATTGGGTATTGTGCATTGTCCTACCTTTTTCACTTAACATAATTAGTTAAATGTGTATTTATGAGTTGTTTCATTCCAACCTTTCCATCGGTCTTATTCGTTGATTATTGATAACTTTTTCTTCTTTTTTTTGTTTTGCTGAAATTGTTCACAAAACAAGGATGATCTACACTTATAAACTCTATGATGTGACAAAACATCCTTTTTTTTTTTAGCCCCGTGTCAATACACACTACTAGTGACTTCATATCATGTAGATGAAAAGACACATGTTGATGGATAGGGGAAAAAATGAGATAACAATAAAATGGAGGTAGTTATTAAAAAAGGTAAGAAATAGTTGTTGAAATTTTTTAAAAGAGAGGGAAGTTGTTATTAAGAAAGAAATGTCATAATTAAGTTTGAAAATGAGGTAATTATTTATAGAATTATTTTTGGAATGGTCTATGGACAACCTTATGAAGGATTCCAAAAAATCCCACACATAGCTATTTTGATTAATCGTCATTGGAATTTACTCTTTCACCTTCTTCCTTGATGTTTGTTTTTTCTTGTGACATTCTTCAACATGTTTAGTGTTTGTGGTGGTGAACTAAATTGTGGTTGTGTAGTTTAAAAAACTTCATTGTCATCTTATTGGTTATGTATTCTTTTATTGTTCTTTTTGACGAATTGTAATCTATGATTAAAAATGGCAACATTTTATGTTGAAGGCAAGGTTGATCTTACGATCTTATTCATGATGTTGGGAATGCAAAAGTCACAAATTTTTTTGTTGTTGTATATGTTTGGTTTTCAACATGGTTATATTCATGTCTTTAGAGATGATGTTTACAATGACAATAGTGTTGTCAAAAATTCAATATACTAAAAGTTTGTCTCAAATCCTAATGGGTTCCATTGGGATGTCAATGTAGGCAGGTATAGGATTGTTGGTGACAACTTTATACAATGTTTTCAAGGCATAATCTTCACCCTAATGATAGTTGCATATGTGGCAAATGTAGTTCTTGAAACTTTCGTTGTGAAACATGAAGTGTGAAACAAATAACTCTAGTTTCATCTTTGCATTTCCCTTCATCAACCTTTATTGATCTTACTGACTCTTCTGATGATGATGTCTCCATGCTTGTGAGTTTTGACGTGAATGTTTTTGGTTCATTTCCACCCCCGGTTTCAAATGTGTACATTGTGGATGACGTGCCTTCAAATCTAAAACGGGTTAAGGGTCGAAGCTTTGAAACTGTAATAAATTGTTTAAAAGCATTTTTTGTTGCACCACATTCATCAAATGAGTTGTCACTGGACTACAACAAGATTAAAGTCCAATATGTTTCCTTTCTACCCATCACATTTAACAATGACATCATTTTTTAACTACCACCCATCTGTCTTCCAACTAGCCATTTTCGACAAATGTAAAGCATGGACCGCATGCAAGTACGATGGTCATGCTTGGTGCAAGGTGAAAACTTCCAACATCAAGAACAGTTTTGGTTTGGGATTTAGAAGCACTAGGTGCTTGGGGCACTTGCATTGCGACAACAATTCCTATAAACATTTTTTTGTTCTATTGTCCGAAATGAAGTAAGTTGAACTAATGATTTTGCCCAAATTCCCCTGGCTGGCCAATTTACACCAAGACCTCATGTTTATACAGTTGTGTGCAGGTTTTGTGTTTTAAGTCCTTTATGTGTGAATATTTGTCCTTGTTGAATGTACTATGTTATCCAAAAACTTCAATCCCTTTAAGAGTTGTAATTCACCTTAGCACGCATGAGCACCTCATTGCACAAGGTATGTGTAGGGAGTCTTTGGAAGAAATCAAGGTTTTGGTAGAAGGTCAAGTTTCTCGTACCCTTGATGCCAATTTTTTTGCAATTGCCTTGAATGAAAGTAAAGCCTTCTTAGCACATCATTTGTTCAATGAAAATGGTGAAGGACCTATGGAAATTCTTCAAGGTGAAAAACTTAACAAGATGACAGACAAGTTCCAACCCCTGTGTTCTCCCAACATTTGGAACCTCATTGCATCCTTTAAGCACAATGTTAGTACTCGAGACCCCATGGATAACATATTTCTTAAGTCAAAGAATCCTTATGACTACATCCAAGATAGTTGTTTCCATGGATAAATGGTTGGGCAAAAAATGTTTATGTTTAAAATGTCATTTATGGGCTAGTAAGTGGGGTTGATTTGGTGAGGTGCATGTAACCTAGTGGTGATTTACAAAATTGTTGGTTGATGTTTGATCTTGTCAAATGTGTTTAATAATGGACCACCATGGCTTGTCATGTTTACGACCCAATGTATTATAAAGTGCTCACCATTACAATTTGTGACATCTGAATCCATAGAAGCTATTGTATCATGTGGACAAAAATGAACCACATGATGCTCAGGTTTGGTTTTGCAAACCCCAATTTCAAAGGGTTCATGGTGAATAATGCACATGCAAATTAGAATGTTATCCATATTGTGTACGGTTTTAGAGATGCTCTATGAAAATGGTTGACAAGGAACAAAATTGCTTGTTCCATTGGACTCAGTTGCTTGATAGACACTCAAAACAATTGATTGCACCAAAGTTACAAGAACAACACAAGGCCTTGTGTTTCAAATATAAGAATGCAACATCTTTGGAAGAAATGGATGTTCAATATGTTGCAATTCAATCTTGGTGGTAGTCTTCAAGGGCTACTCCCAAAAGTGCAATTCATGAACTCAATAATTGGTTGGGTTTCTAGCACTTCCATGTGAGACAATGGGGGAGGGCTTCATGCTACATGTGAGCCACCTTGGTTTTTTGCATGAAATTGTAAATAATCATTTTCATGATTCCAATATATGATTTGTCTTCCTTTGAAAATGCTTGCAGAAGTTCAACTTTAAGGAACTTGTTGACATGCCAATATGTGACCTATTTGAAATAATCCTTTAATATTTAGGTGCAGTAATTTGGGAAAAGTGTCAGATGCCTTTTCATTGCAACTTCTAATGATTATGTTAAGGCATTTAAACAAAGTGTAACTTTATAGGGTATATTTAAATGGTGGAAGATGCGGAGAAGGTCTTGGTAGTTTTTGCATGAAATTGTAAATAATCATTTTCATGATTCCAATATATGATTTGTCTTCCTTTGAAAATGCTTGTAGAAGTTCAACCTTTAGGAACTTGTTGACATGCCAATATGTAACCTATTTGAAATAATCCTTTAATATTTGGCTGCAGTAATTTGGGAAAAGTGTTAGATGCCTTTTCATTGTGACTTCTAATGATTATGTTAAGGCGTTTAAACAAAGTGTAACTTTATAGGGTATACTTAAATGGTGGAAGATGCGGAGAAGGTCTTGGTAGGGATGAATTGAAACTGTGGTGAATAAGCCAATATAGTAACCCATTGTAAATGGCCAATGCCATCGCTAAAGACACCAATGGATCTTCCTTCACTACTAAGATACCTCATTTGGAGGGTCAAGAAGTTTTTGGATCCACAAAACAAAGGGCTAACATAGCCCCAAGGTCAGAAGGCGATTCACATAGGCATGATTGTGTGAATTTTTCTTGATTGAAAGTTAAGGCAATGTCAAGTGGCTTCGCTGGTTCAAATGTTGATGTTGGTGAATCAAGTGGGATTTTTAAGGACAAATCATTTGTTTGACTTTTCAGGGATTGAAGGTTCAGGAGCGTGTGTGCAGGGATGGTGTCTAGAGAATTGAGAAGTGCCCACCATCATAAAATATTCATTGCTTTGTAATTCAAAAAGACTCGATGAAACATTGTGACACCATAATCATTGCTAGAAAAATAGTTCGTGGCATATATAGTCCATCCTACGATGGTTTGTGGTCTGATTTGAAAGGGTCTGCACCAATCCGTCACAAGTTATGGGTTTGTGTAAATGATTTGACTCATTATGTTGGAGGAATTGGAAGGAAGTATTGTATCGATAGGCCATTTGTCCCATCAACGTGGCCAGTGCAAGTAGGGACTGACTTGACTCAATTTGAAGTGACAGCTTTGGAAAAGGCATGATGTGTTATGTGTGAAACGCTCAAATGTGCTCCTCAGATCTTTTTTGCAAAAGTACAACACCTCATAATCAACCTATATATCATAGAGCTTGGTTAAAAACTCACAATAACAAGTTTATTCGGCAAACAACAATGTTCAAGTTTTCAACACAACAAACATAATAGGTGGGAGGCTAGATAAACTTTGGAGGTTGTCGTTTTTCCACCTACTAAAGTTCGTCTACCAGGGTATGGACATATTTACATCATCAACTTCGGTCCACCTCCTAGCACAAAATAGTATGAAGTGACGATTGGAATTTCCTTAATTGCACTTGTGTTGACTTCATGTAAATGATGGTAGGTTTTTTGGGTGGTTGGGGGAAGTGGGTGCATTGCAAACATCTTCATTTCATCATGTAAAATGTGATGTATTATGGCCAAACAAAACTTTCATTCATTTCCCGACATGGAGTTGAAATGAAGTGTAGAGCCTAATGAGTCGTGCTAGGGTGATATTTCTAGAATAATTGGAATGTTATTGTCAAGTTGTACGACATGTGATAAAGGGGTTTCACAAAGTACATTTGGAGGCAAATAATAGATATGAAATATTTGTATGAAGTGCAAGATTTGTTGGCATTTTCCAAAACACAGAAAATGAATTAAATTTTTTTTTCATTTCTACAAATGGATTGCCCACTAGGCATTGGTCTTTGTGTTTTTAGATTACCCTAGATAATATTAATTGCATTCTTTTTTTATCAAAGCAAGATCATGTTTATCTTTGTCATGTGCTATGCCATTTGTGTCTTGTTAAATAATGAAAATATGCGTGTTTTGTAATGCAATGACAAAATATCACCTGAACATTTAGAATGTCCTTTCCAAGTATAGTTCTATACATGACATCCAACCAATTAACAAACACCAGTATATTATTCAATAAACTCTAGAGAATGAACAAGCCATGGTTTGAAAAATAATCATTTACCGAAAATAAGCTCATTTGGAAGGTTTCATTGAACAACGTTTCTTTATGATGAATTTCATCCATGTTCATGTGGTAGAATATTTTGCCATGCCATTTAAGATTCTATTTAACCTAGAAAGAATATTCCAAGAATATGCTATCCACATCATCAAAATATTCTTTAAAAATTTGTGCTCACGCTCACATGCTCATGAAATAATGTCATTGCCATCTAGAGACCCAATGCATCCATTTATTTTATCAAAACTTCACCCAAATTTATTGAAATTTAAAGTTAGTAGATCACCAAAAACCTCTAAAAAGGACCCATACAACCTCAAAAAGAAACTAAAAATATATATTTCCATCACCCACATCAATTTGAAATTCAAATAAAAAGTCTTTTTTGGTTTATTAGACATTTAAGTGTTAATATTTTCTAGAACAAGGTCATGATTTTTTGTTTTGTTTTTCTAAAGGTCAAACTTATGATTGTGGGTGGCTTGGATTGCTTTCTATGTCAATCCCCTAGTTTGACTCTTGTGAAATCCAACAAGCTTCGGTGTTTCTTTCCTCTGGACTTGCCCTCTTGAGAATAACTTGACATTGAACATTAGTTGTAGGTATGGTATATAAAACAATAGGTTATCAATAATCCATTGTACTATGGTATAGAAGGCAATTAGTTGATCAATAATTTATTGTACTATGGCATATAAGGCAATTGGTCCATCAATGATTGTTTGTCCATTATAGTTTACCGACCATGGCATTGCTATTCTTTTGGCTTTACAAGCTATTTTTAAAAACACTTACTTCCTTGACTACAAAACACATGCCTGCGAGTGCTTCTTATGTCATTTTGGTGATGTAGCACTCCTGGCGAACATCAAAAAAAAAGTTGGCGTTGATGGCTTGGGAAAACAATTAAAACAGTAGAAAAAACTGGCCTAACAGTGGAAACGTGCCTGAATCTGTGAACTCTTATTTGAGGTGTGATCATTTATGGCCAAAAGAAAAGGGGAAAAAGATCTGCAACAGAATATTCTTCTGATGCATATTTTTGGTGCAATTTTGCAGCAGTTTGCCAGAAAAAAAAAACACTGATGCTCACACGACAAAGGATACCCCTTGTTGTGATAATCTGAGATAACAGTAACTACACAAAGAACGACATAAGTTATATTAGGACTAATGCTTGACCAAATGTTTAACAGGTAACAAACAACAAGCCTCAAAGACCAACAATAGTAGCTAAGATGACCATTCCATCATCATACAAACAAGTCGTCATATATGACAAATTTTCACAAACATTATTATATCATTGTGAATAACATGATGATATTTTTCTTAGTGTTTAAGGATGGCACCTTATGATGAAACATGTTGCCTCCTCTATGTGCAATGATCTATATATTTAAGGCCACTTCACACTAGGGCCTGATTTATAAGTCTCAATTCAATTGAGCAATCTATCTGGAGTAGAGTTCCAAATCGGGACCAAGTCCTTAACACTATTAACCAATTTACAAATCCCAAAACCATGAGTGGGCATGACTACACTTTTTGGTTTCATGAGTAAGGAGTTAGATGAGGAGTTGGATGGAGCCAAAATGAAACTCAACTACAAAGACAAGTCCCAACCATTTGTTTATTGAAATAATAAAAGAGTGGCTAGAGCAGCCATGACTTTCATTACTTGAGTTCCGGCTGCAATACTTTTTTTTTCCTTTTTTCTCATCATTAGGAGGACACACTGTTGGACTTTGCCCTTCTCATGGGACTTGGGACCAAGTCCTTCAAACTGTGGCACACCAACTCTCAAAGAATAATATTGTTTATTGTACTTCAATGGCCTGATTATGATGGGACTTTGCCTCTTCTTGGGGACTAATGGAATTGGGCCCTGAAACATAGTGTGAAGTGACCCTTATTAATAGGCATAAGATGCATCAAACTTAAATACCAGTAGGCATATCATATGCACTCAGAGGGGTGGTCACCTTTTGATATCATATTTCTAGCTCATGATCTACTTCTTGCTTCTACATCAGGTTAATGCCCATGCCTTTACTTGTAGGAATAATGCTCCCTCCTTGGGGCATTACCATACACATGCATTCCAAGTTGGCACATGATTCACAAACCATGCTAAAAAGTGTTAATGTCCAAATTAAGTTGAAGTGGATAATGACAAACTTTGTGCATCCTTCGAGATGAATTTACGTGTTCAATAATTTTAATAAAGCACACTTGGATACGCCAGTGTGGATTGATAAAAACAATCATTTTTAATAAATTATAATAGGGTAGATAGGCCTGTGAGCAAACACTTAGGAACACAAAGGAGATTGAATCCTTGCGCATTGTCCTCTGCTTCTGAAGCTGAAAAAACATTTGTAGCCCTTCACCTAGCACTTCCAAAATCAGAAAAATTGCTCAATTCCATAAAAGAATGGGGAAGATATGGGGTGTTTGATGAAAAGGGGTTCAAGGTTTGATGATAAGTGATTTACAACATATTAAGATTTTGAGCTTGAAATCTCCAATCTTACATTTTTGCCTCTGGAAGACAAAGAAGTTTTGTAAAGCCTTAGTTGGCACACCCATCAGGTTTAAAATCAGTCAAGACGAAAGAGAAAGATATGGGGCTGGAACTAAAGAGGGATCTAGAGATATTTTTTCAAATTTGTTGAAGCAAACTATCACTCGTCGTCTTTCTGTGTTTTCTGGGCTCCTCCTTTACTTCTGTCACTCAAAGAACCTTTGTAACCCTCCAATTTGTGTGTCCAATGACACAAAAATTACTCAATTTGGTTAATGAATGGGGAAAATATTGGAAAGTGTTTGATGATAGGTATATGTTCAGTGATGAGCAGTTCTACCCTAGTAATTATATTTTGATACAGTTAAATCCACACACAACCCTTATAGATGACAGAGAGGTGATGGATAAATTTTCATCCAAGTTCTGACCCTTGACTTAAGGTTTCTTTTGGAGTTAGTTGGTCCTGCACAACCATTTGCTTTTGTGTTGAAGGTGACAGATTTCAAAGAAAGCAAGGGATCACTTGTAACTATTAAGTCTTGTGTGTGCTAGACAATTCAAGGACTGCAAAATGATGATGGCCACCACGGCATTAGTTGTGTGTCATTGAGGTCATTGAAAATTGCAAAGAAGGTAGCTCATGACAAAGGGCATAAGCTTGTGATGAGGAAAAAAACAATGTATGAAGAAAAATGTGAGGGGAATAATTCAATATTTAATTTTGATGGACCAATTTTTTATCTTATTTAGTAGAAGCTAAAATAAACTCGTGGTTCTAAACTCAAAAGAAATATTTTAAAGCTCACATGAATCATCAGTGAAAAAAATCATCAATTTTATAAATACTTTCAAACTTATTCTAACAAAGAAGTTTTTTGATACAATTGTCATCCATGACATCTTCACAACAAAATCATGTCCTTCCTTGTTGTAGACCAAATAACAATTCTATTTAAAAGTTTCAGATTAATTCATAATGTTCAACCATTATGGATGAATTTCCTCTAAAATTATTTGGTTCTTTTTTATGCAACATCCAACATTCCATAATGGATGAAATTTAACCATTAGATCATGAATTTCCAATCAATATTGGATGAAATTAATTTATCATAGTACTTTGCATCCATAAGGATAATCATGAAGCTGCTTAAGAAATCAATTTTGAACAGTGGGTTGTATAGAAGCTTTTGTGACCTAGTTCCCGAATAGCTTGGTGCCCATAAGTACCTATATTCTATACAAACAATTGCCTTTAGTCAAACTAATACTAATTTTTTAATACAATCTTTGAACAGAGCCTTCTTCATCTCTTTTTTTGTGGTCACAAATGGCATATTGTTAAAACAATTCCATATTTTATAACCTTGTTGGTGTTCAATGTTTTTGTGTATGGTTGAGATTATGTTTGAATGTATGTAATTATAGTTTGTCAAAACCTTCATGCTTGTGTTAATAGTTTTGGTGCTTATGATAATTTTTGTGCCCATAACACAACCATCAAAGATAAATTCACATTGAAATCTAAGTATGTGAAAAGTGAATCATCATGGAATAGTCATGGAAAGCTTGTAATGTATTGAGAAGCTATCAAATGAAGTGTATTGTATTATGAGGTAAGCAATTTAGAGACTTTCAAATAAAAGGTATCATATTAATGAAACTGGGTTCTGTTTACCGAGTGTGCATAATGGATCCTCTTCAATTTCCCTCACTTCCTTGTTTCAGTGGATTAGGGATGACATTGGAATTTGAGAGTCAAACTAGGGCCCAAAGACAAGGCTAGTTTCAGTGAGTGTGGGATGACCTTAGGGTTTGAGAGTCAAACTAAGGCCCAAAAACAACGTGTAATTCAGTCCATTTGGGAAGCCATTGGAATTTTAGAGTTAAACTAAGGAAGAAAACAAGGTCAGTTTCACTGGGTTTGGGATGACACTGGGATTTAAGAGTCAAACTAAGGGCCAAACACAACGTGAGTTTCAATCAGTTCAGGATGACGTTGGGACTTGAGAGTCCAAACTAAGGTCCAAACATAATGTGAGTTTCAGTGAATTCGGGATCACATTGGGACCAAACTAAGGCCCAAACACACGGTGAGGTTCAGATAACTTGAAATACCCGGTGGTATATACGCGACCATACCCACCCAACGCTGCTGCTTTTCACCTCTCCCGCGGCACCCCTCCCCCGCCATGTGTTACGGAGATGGGGATCCCGAGGTCGGCCTATTCGGCGATGGAGGAGACGACTCGGCGATTCTCTCCTTGCCCAGCTTTCTTTCTTGCGTTCATTTCCCCTTAAACGGTAATATCTAATAACCGAGCTTGCTGCAATTTGCTTTAGTTTAACGTTTTCGGCTTCCGCTTCCACTTGCGACTGCGATCAATCATCCACAGTCTCGTGTAAGCGATGATCCTCTTCTTGTTTCCTATTTTGAGAACTCTTTTTTTTTCGGGGGTTTCTGTTGGATCGCTCACAGTTTCAGACAATTAGGGTTTTTTTGGGGGTCAGAAACTAGAGCCTCGTTTTTGGCCTCCTGACATGCCTACTCGTTTTGCTTCCCTCGATTTTGTAAACAAAAGGTGACACACGCTATGCCGTTGCCTAACAAATCATGCATTATTATGTTCAGGATTTTGTAACTTGAAGCATATCTTCGAAGTTCACAGAAGGCTGTCACCGTGTAGGAACAGATTCAGGCTTTTAGGGTTTCGACTCTCGGTGACCTAATTAGGTCAATGGAATTTTCATGCATGTTTGAGAAAGGATATTGTCCTGAATATTGTTAGTGAGATTGGGGGATGCTCAAGGATGGAGATGAGTGAGTTTCGGTTTGCTTTGGATGCTCTATGGAACTTAATTGTAAAGAAGAAGCTCTTTCTGGTTAGGTTCTGTGAGCTGATCAGCAGAGATATCCATGAGCAGCTGACATGTGTTGGGAGTCAGAGTGTGATTCAAAAGCCCTTTGGTTTTTGTGAGGTCACTTGGCATGGCACACATCTCAAATGCCCAATGGTGACTGACCCCTGATTGTGCTCTTTTTTTGTGTGCAGTTTCACAGCTAGGACCAAACATTTTCCTAAGGATGCGGTGCATTGTGGTTTATATACAGCAATACTGTTTTACTTGGTCGAGCATTGTGGATTATGATGAGATCAACATTGGCCTCAGAAACTTTTATGACTCTCCTGCTGCTATACAGATGACCCCTTGTGTTGAACACAGCATCTAAAATCATACATCATTTTCACTCAGACCACATTTTTTCCTCTGAGTTCACCTGAAGTTGATTTCTAGCCATCTAGTTTTGAGCTACACTAGAGAGATCATTGGTCCTTGTGATGATATGAAAGGTATCTGCCAGTTATGATGTTCTTACAAGTTTGTATTTTTACTCAACTTTGTGATAGTTTAGGCTGGTTGACTGGGATTGCATCACATGTGAGTTGAACCATCATTATAGCTGGGATGAACTCAAAAGGGATGGATTTTGGAAGATTTGTTTCACTACCTGTGGTGGTGGTGCTCCTAATAATGGGATTTGTGTACCACACTGTGGTTGTTCGGGTAATACAACCATGGTTGAGCTTAAGTACTGCATCTGGGTTAGCGAATGCAATGCTATTGACGGCATTGTGTATCATGGCAATGGTCTCATATGCATTGGCTGTTATCCAAGACCCTGGGCGTGTTCCATCTTCATACCTTCCTGATCTTGAGGATTCTGCAATCATCCTTCATGAGGTTAAACGCAAGGTCTTTCCTTCCCCCTGTTTGCTGTTTGAAAAGAGTAAGATTCTAGCCACTAGCTGCCATTATAGGAAATTATCACTGAAATGGATTCCCCTATATCCTATCCAAAAGTAGCTGACAGTGGTTTATAGCTGTTTGTTTCACCTTTGGTGCCAGGTGAGATGTACTTGATTCCATTGCAGGCATATGTTTCTTTGTCAACATATGTTGGAAGAGGGACCTGATTGAAAGTGGTTTGTTCCAAGCATGACAATCCCGAAACTTGGAAGAGTTGCATGAGGACAAGACCATTTGGTTAGAAAACATGTCATGGCATGTGAGAGCATTAGTGATGGAAAAAAGGATTTTTGGATCAATCCAAAGCCTGCAGTAGCTTGTCAGTTAGAGGGTAGTTGTTGATCCACCATCATGACTGAGTCTTCCTTTTGCTTCCGGAAATGGGACAGAAACTCAGACACAGATTGTTGTATAAATGTTTGCCTGAAGTGGATTATTGTATGCTTACCCACCCCATTGTCCTGGAGCTGATGAAGTGAGTTGGAAGTCATGGCAGCTAGTCAATGCTATTCATGGTGAAGATGATGGTCAGATACTTTGTGAGTGACACTCGTAAGGTTATGGCCACACTCATTCTTTGTCGTGCTAGTTTTGGTTTTGCTTGAACTGCCACAATGACTACCTTCAAAGTGTTATTGTGGAGTTTTCTCAGCAATCTCATAGATATATATTTAAGGTATTTGATTTTTTTTCGCTAACTTAGTGTATTCTGTGCCAGGGAGGGGATCTGAGATATTGTCAGAAGTGTGGGCACTATAAGCCTCCACGAGCACATCATTGTCGGGTTTGCAGACGCTGTGTGCTACGAATGGTATGATCCAACTTTCTGACCTTGGCAGCCTTCTACAAATTTATAGCAGATGGTTGGAGCTGACTGTAACATTGAAACTGCCATGCTCACAGTGCTTTGACCTTTTCCTGGTGGAAGGGAGTGAAGGTAATCTAGTGGAGCAGATATGTGCCCACTGCATAGCTCAGCAGAACCTAAGATCATTCATGTGACTCCTGTTCTTTTTTAGAAGGGAGAGTAGGCATGTGGGAAGAGAGCAGGTTCACAGGAGATATTCAGACCTCATCTCTTTTAAGATCTGTGCTATTGAGTTGCAGGATCATCATTGTGTATGGATCAATAACTGTGTGGGTCACAACAACTACAAGGTTTTCTTTCTGTTTGTGCTCTATTTGGTGGCAGCAAGTCTTCAATCTTTGGTAAATTCCTCCCTTGATTCAAAAGTTGATCTGCTCTTAAATGTCCTTATTGCACCAGCGAAGAGATGGTTGAAAAGATCTTCAGTGTCTTCCATGCTCTCTCCTGCGTCCTGATTGAATGTCATGGGATTTGCTCTCTGGGATCAAGGTGCTTTTAGGAAGTCATGCCATCCAGGAGCTGGGAGGAGATCTTCCTGGTGTAAATTCCCCACCTGTGGATGCCTCTTCTGCCACTTCTGTGTTTACTGTAAAGGTACGGTATTGGTATCCCCATGGGTACTAATTATGCAGTCTATTCATCAAATTTCTACCTCTTTTCATACAAGTTTGTTCTTTTGAAGCATCTTTTGACGTGCAACACCTGCCCTGCTGTGCTTCAGAGCTAATCCCTTGTCAATAGGTTTGTGGGTGATATTTTTCTCCCAGACTTTCCAGACTTCAAGAGTTTTATGTATCTGGACAATGACTGTTTTGGTGGTGGATTTACCCTACATTGTCTTGTGAGGTGAATTGTACTTATATTTGCTTCCTTTGTAACTTCTTGGATTTTGCCAGTAACCAAACTCCTAGGGGTCTTTTGTATGATATATCTGATAAACTTACTCAACCAGAGTATGCAGGTATTGACATGATCCACATGCCTCACATTCAGTCCAATATCTGTATTAGTGTTAAGGTGGGCATTATCAATAGTCAGTTCTACAGGTTCTTGAGGCTTTGTAATTCTAAATTTTTCTTCATTTCTCAGATGGTTGGTCTCGTTGTCCTTTGGAAAGATAAAGGCTATCCTCTAAGGAGGACAGTAGATTTGCTCAAGACTTTTTTGGGGATTTCAGTATTCAGAGTTTCCTGAATGATTTTCTTAGTCTCTGTGACTAGGGAGCTTTTTCAAAGCCCACTTTGTCTTTGTCTTTGTCTGTCTTTTCCCTTTTGTCTGTCATACTCCCTTTTTTTCCTTCCTATTGTACATACTCTTTTGTTTTGTGTTATTTGCTATGTTTTTCCCTTTTATGGTGTTAGGTGTTAGCCAGTATCTTGGCTGAGTCTTCCAGTTGTTCCGAACTTGTGACAGAAATTCAGTATGCAAGCTACTGGTTACACTGGCCTACAGCCACTGTAGTGCGCTGAAGTTAGCAGCGATGTTGTGATAGATAAGTTGCTATCATACATGTTATTGTCAATGGTCCCTGAACAAGTGAGAGACAGTCATTATTGTTCATACCACTAATTTATTGTTCTTTCTTCAGGTTCTACCCTTTTGTGTTTTTCTTCTTCCCAGTTCTTTGGCCCCTTATCTGGAAGTCTTTCTTTGAGTTCAAGGAAAAGTTTTGAGTTCTCACTTTCTTGATCACGAGTATGGAGATTTCTCGAATCTCATTAGAGTGTCTTCTTCCTTACGTTCTTTCTCTTTTTGGTTTTTTTGTCCCTCTGGTTTTCCCTTCTTTGGTGTAGTGCTACCCAGTATCATGGCTGAGTCTTCCTGTTGCTTTTGGACTTGCGACAGAAACTCATACTGCTAGTTTTATAGTTCATTTTGAGTCAGTTTTTCCCTTCCATGTATTACTTCTTCCCTGTTCTTTAATCCTTATCTGAAGCTTTCCTTTGACTTACAGAAGTTGTTTGCTCTTCATTCTGTTACCTTTAATTGTGAGTATGGAGATTTCTCGATACTTATGAGAACTATTTACTACAGTAAAGGTCCAGTTCTCCTTCTTGAGGATTGTTTGTCTTCTGTAGTTGAAATTTATTCTAAGTGAGACACTGAGAGCATGCTTAATTGAGCAGATGGAAATAGATGTGGCATAACTCAGGCAGACAGTAGCTGCTTTCATTTTTATAATGATGTTCTATGTGGGATTAGTGAAGTGAAAGTTATTTCAGTTATCTATCTAGGTGACACAAATCCAAACTCTTGGGGGTGTTGTCAAAGTAATCACTCTCTTAGGTTTGTAAGTACAGAAAATCACAGCACACCAGAGGCTTGCTGAAGGTTTGAAGGGAGATTCCATTGTGAAGGGGAAAAGGTTTGAAGGATTATTGAAATTCATGGGGTTCTGTTGTACTTCCCTTGATTCTTGTGAGCAGGTAATATGTACAATTGTAGTGTTGGGAGCCCTGGTGACTGTGGGTTTGCTGCTAGCATGGCATGTATATCTCCTGCTGCACAACAAGACCACCATAGAGGTGCTCCCTCATCTGATCTGTGCCTTTCCATATGTTCATGCTTAGCATACTTTTCTGGATTACTTTTGGGTAATTGTCGTTGCTTTTTGTGATCTTTTGATGGGTTTGGAGAACCTGCAGTATCATGAAGGTGTACGGGCTCGGTGGCTTGCAGAAAAAGCAGGCCAGCATTATAGACACCCATATGATGTGGGGGTTTTCACCAACCTTAGCATGGTAGGTTCTATTTCCTTTTATTTTGTTATTGAGTGTGTGTGGTTCTGGTTTCTTACAATGAATGATTCACAAAGCAGGACACTGTTAGCATTGCAGCTCCTGCACAATGATAAAATAATAAGAATCATTCTGGCATTAACTGAAATGAACTTTGAATATGCTTAAGAAGCTTAGTGTCTGTCACCTAAGATTGAATGCATTATTTGTTCACCATTTTTCCGGTGATTGCATCTGATGCAACAATTATGCATATTTGTTTCAGGCTTTGGGGCACAGTGTTGCCTGCTGGCTCTGTCCAACAGCAACAGGTCATCTTGGCTCTGGTTTGCAATTTCGGACATTCAGTGATGACCTTGCTCATACTCAGCAATCACTCTCTCATGGTTGAATAGCCAGCCCCTTAAAAGTTGCAATAACCACTTGCAATCAGTGACTGAAGTCCAGGTTTAGAGGCTGAGTGTGACAGCTTAAGAAAATGATCTGGATGGTATGGAGATCTGAAGTGCTTGGTTTCTTTCAGCACAGAGGCTCCTTTCACAATGAAGTAACAAGATAGGCATGTTTTACAAGCCATTTAAGTGCAAGCCTGAGGTCTCAATCTCCAAGGCAAGCCTTCAGCCTCATCCCTCACAAGGTTAATTGATGCACTACATGCAGTACAGGCTGAAGAATTTTATTTTGTACCAACAGTGAAGAAATGTGGATCCCGATCCTCTACCAGTAACCTCTATCTGTTCAGGAAGAGAATTCATAATGTTCCCAGATCTCCCTACCAGATCTACTCACTCCAAAGTGGAAGTTACTTGCAACTTCATCTCTCAGATCGAAGAACACACACAGCAGGTCACCCCTCCTCCATGAAGGAAGATCAATTCTGGCATTTAAGAAAGATGAGTAGAGATTGATCGGCCAGAAACTGTGCTGCAAAACATAAAGTAGTCTCGGTGTATCCTGTGGTGTTGATTGCCTCAAGTTTGGAAGTAAATCTAGCACTTTGTCCATGTCAGAACAGTCTAGTACACCTTGAAGTTGATGCAGCTACTGCAAAAAATTCAGAGGATTTAAACAAATTTTCGAGGTTTGCTTTTTCATGTTCAATTCCTTCAGTTGCAATGAGGAGTAGAAACATTGATTGACTTTACAATTTCTACAGTTACACTCAGTAGACCACAGATTAATTGCACTTGTGTAGACTCTTGGTGGTGTTTTGAGTCAGGAGTTGCCTGGACAGGGCAGGCCATCAATGGCAAATGCAAGTGTTGAAATTTGTGTTATGTGATGGAAACTTCTAATTCCAGCAGAACAATGTTCCCAGCAACAGGACTACCAACTTAGGATGTGACACAGAACCAGTGTATACTGAAGTATGAACTGAAACTTAAGATGGAAATCTTGTTAATCCTGCCATGCTTTTTGTTTGTTCAAAAATTCTCATGACTGGGATTTCCAGTAATGATGTTGCAAGTACACCCAAGTTGACAGACCCTTGACTACAGAGGTGTGCATGAATACGTTTTGAATTAAAGTAAACAGGCCATTGCTTGTGGAATGGAGGATTTCCATCCTGACATGTTGGAGAAACTCTCTATGCACGAGATGGTTTGCAATGTGGCAAACACTGAGATGAGAGCTTGCCATTGGGAACTGACGATTTTGATCCTAATTATTTGAACATATTCTGGCTGAATTTTAGTTTGGGGGCAGTTTTCTTACTGTTTGGACTGTTTTGAAAAGTCTTGTCACCAGTAGATAAATTTTTCTACTCACTAAAATGCTCACTAACTGTCCTCCAATGGAAAATTGAAAAAAAACATTGATGAAACCTTCTCAATTGTCTACCAGTGAATGTCTGAGTATTATACATGCATTTGGTTTGTTTTTCACAATGTTTGTATGTTCCAATAATCAAAGGTTTTGATTTCCAGCGGTGATCTCTTACACAATCTAAATCCAGAGGTGCCTTTGTTGGTGTTCAACTCTGAGTTCAAAAAGGTCTCTAGTTTTGAAGACCAATTTTGAAATGGCTGATACAGGTCTTATATTTTCAGGTTAAAGTCTTACTCATGGGGATCCCACAAGTATTTGCAGCTGAAGCCTAGGATGTTTGGGTTAAGGTTCCCAAATTTTGGGAGAGCCGTAGGAGCAAAAATAGTATACTAACAAACAAGGAATTGGAATTTGCTCCTTCACTAACAAGAGTATAATTTATAGATTGGACTACCCCAATAGAGCAACTATCTCTCCACCATCCGTGTAATGAATGTTCACAGGCAATAGTCTTCTCTCTCCATTTGTGTGTCCTTGGTTTCTCTTGTGGACCTTTAAAAGTATTATATTTTGATGATTATTTGAAACTTTTGTGTCAATATTTTAGTGCCTCATCCAATTCAGCAATATATATATATGTCAAATTTTTGAGAAATTCGTTGCTCAAAGTGTCAAATTTTCAAAAACATTGAGCTTCATAGTGTTGAAAGTTCTAAAATGCAAGTGTTATAAGCCTTGGTCACTAGCATGGTCTTTGTATTTTCTTCTTTGTCGTGGTAGTTGAACATGCTCTGCTTGGTTGATAATATGGCCTCTGTGATGAGGTATGGGGTACTATGAGTGCAAATGTTCAATGCATGTCATTTGCGATGTCAAAATTTGATACAAGGTTACTTCATAGTCTTACATGCATCCTATTGCAATCCACTATTTTTCTTAAATCTCTAGAGGTGAATTGAAGGGTGATAAACAAGAATCAAGAAACATAATGAATGGATGTTATGTATCAAAATGGATGAAAATTTGTCGATATCCTCATTCATTTTCAAAATATTAAATATTTTATTATACAAATCAAGAATCTTGAAAAATATTATAGGTATCATATGACAAAATCTATTTCATAAATTAATTAATTATTCAATGCCCCATTGCCAAATCCAATTAGCTACTATGACAATTGGAACTTCAGGTAACCTCCTTTATTGAAGAATTGGGTCAAAATTAATTGGCACCCACTAGTGCACCATCCATTGGATGTCCACTATAACTAAATTATCGATGAACCACAATTGAATTAATAAATTTATCCACGAAGTCATCATAAAAATGGCAATAAATTGGCCAATTATGGCAAAATGAGGGATCATTGAAAAAATGGGGATACAAAATTACACTTAAAATTGGAGGTTGAACCCAAGTCTTTGCAAAAATTAGGGCCAAAGGTATTTTTTATACATTTTGGCATTCCCTTGTGTGTGAAGCTCTAGCGCAAGTTTTGGAAATGTAACACAAGGTTCTACAACATTAACACTTTTAGTTACAAGAATCATATGCTTGGAGGTTACAAGTGAAAGGGGTTTGCTAAGCAAAGAAAGGTGGAGTGTTCACAATAGAGGAATGCAATCAAACCTATAGAAAATTTGACATTGTGAGTGGGCTAGGTTTGTACACTCCCTATTGACAAGGGCGCACCTATTGAAAGTTGAAAACAAATAAGGTTCTTGATTTCAAGTGAACTTGGCTTACTTATACTTGCCACAAAAAATTCCCAACACATTTCACCATGGTCCTACTCCAAGATTTCTGAAATGAACAAGAAGTATTTGATGATTGCTTAGGTGACAATTTGACAATTTGGAGCCCAAGTTTCTAACAATGTGGGCTTTTTTTGCTTTCATGAACAAAGTTTGTGGACCAATTTTGGAAGGAATTACATTATGGTTGCCAAAATCCTTCAATAGAGCTAAAAAGGGTTGTAGCATTGGAAGATTATAAGTTGGCGTGTTGTGGGAAGAGTTTTCCATAAACTAGCTTGAGAAACAAACACAATATTAAGTATTATCGCCTCTTATGGACACCCTTGTCCAAAAATGCATCTTGTTACACCTTTGTGCCTTAACATTAATGATGTTGCAAGCAAAAGTTGTGAGAGGAATCAAGGAAAGCTTACCATGGAAGGCCCTCAAAATTGCCTAGGTAAATCGTGGGTACCTACCTCAAATTTTGCAATGTGGGCAAGCCATGTAGTCCCTAATTGCTCACATACAATACGAGTGTGCTTGTTTTTAATGTTATTGATTTGGACCAAAATTAGGTAGTAGGATGTGAATGTCAAGGATTTTGATGTAGAACAACAATGTGATCTAAGTTATGCATTAACTACATTTTGTTACAATGGTCTATTTGGATAGTTAGAGTGTTTGGTGGAATTTGCCAATGTCATCAATCATGGAAATGAAACATGGGATCAACCAACCTTACAAGGGAGTGTAGCCTTATGAAAATTTCAATACTGCTCATGCTCTAGTGTGTGTGGAATGGGTTCAAGTGACTACATTTAAATGACAGGTATGATGTTAAACCACATTTAATTAAATTCCTCTATTTTTTATTGTAAGTACCAAATGAGGATGGAATAACAACTAATGTTTAGTTAGTCACAATGAAATGAGATGCAAATGCAAAATTGTCCCACTAGAAACCACCTACCAGTTCAAGAAAAGGCAAGGCCAACTTGGAAAAACAAATCCAATGGCCCATTGTGGAAAGCTTTCATTTATCCACCATGACAACTACTTATGTTCATCAATATGTGTTGTACAACAAGAATAAAAAAGACACAACTCCTCCTAAATGTGGTTTGGAAGGTGGTGTACAATAACTACTTCAAGGAATACCCAAATTCCTTGTTCCAAGAAAACACATTAAAGGACCGTTTACAAGAATGTTTGAAGAAGGTGAAAACGAGAAATTCAAATGACAAGGATTCAAATAAAGCTATGTTGTTGAATGATGAAGTCCTAGTGCACTTGAAGGTCACCAATGGACATATCATGTGAAACATGCTAAAGAAAAGGCAAAATCTCATAAATAGGATTGTCAAAAAATGCAAGGCAACTAAGACACTAAATTCACATATATGCATGATGTGGTGGATGGAAAGTAAGTGTTTTAAAAAGCAAGATGTATTGAACCTTGTGGTTGTTCCCCCCAAGGCAATGGTCCACAAGTTGGCAAATAAACCAATGACAAAAGGAAAGATGTTTTCACCAGTGCCAATCAAAAAACATGATAGTCATGGCAAAGCACTATCAAGTGTTGATTGGATATGATGCTAACAATAAAAAAAGATGGATACAAGTAATGAAAAACACATTAGGGAAAAATTTCCAATCCCAAGAATGCTAGATAACTTGTTACACTTAGTGAAGAGGAGTTCAAGTAGTAAGTAAAAAAAAGTTTTGCACTTGTAGTTAGAATTAATTGTCATCCCATCCAAACTTTGTTGGGTTTCATGCATTTGTTACCCAAATACTTCTGTGGAATAATCCATGCACCTTCAATGCAGAAAGTTTGTAAGTAGAGCCCATGCTTGAAACATGTGTATTACTTGGCCTTTATATCTAGTTGATTATGTTCATTTGCCATTTTCATTTCCGTTTTAGATTGCCAATACCCCATTCCACACATATTCAATAACCAACATGCATCTTGTTACAAGCCTTTGCAACAATTTAGTATGCACCTAAAGCTAATTCCCTTCTTCCAATCATTCTCATTATAAACATTCATTCTCCCATGTATCTAGGGTCACCCAATAGGTATTCAAAATAGGTATCTTTGTGGGGAAACATTGCTTCCAATTCTAGTAAATCTTGGAAGGTCACAAGATATTAACATCACTTAAAGACCCATGATATCCAATGTCAATATGGATGAACATGCCTTGGTGATCGACAATGGTTGTATTGTTCATTGAGTACATTTTTTTGGTTCGAGGTTTCCAAATTTTGACAAGTGTCCCATTAATAATCTCAATGCAACCTTGCAATTCAAATTAATGGCTAGCCAAAAAAAGAATTTATCTCTAGATGGCCATTGAATCTCATGACCAATGGCATGGTTAATGGATGATGCAATGAAAATAACATCATTGTAAATTGCATATTTTGCTCAATTCCACATGAAGACATAGGATATGGATGTGTTATCATGCTTTAAGTAGAATATGAAATTCAATGAACATTATTTAGGTGTCATTTTTAAAGGATGGCTAGCAACAATTCGAACTTCACCAATTGATTGCACATGAAAGGTGATATTGGGCACAACTAAGCCATTCATCAACTTTTGTGCAAGTAAAGTTTGCTAATGACTTGAATATTATTGGCATGGTTCTTGTTTTACCAAGGATATCACAAACACCTACAACATCCATATCAACAAAATGTTGACCTTCATTGTACATTTCATCAAAATTAAACACGTTTGCCATCATGGCAATTTTGAATGCACACTATGGCAACAATGCAAATTCAATCTTCATGTTGTCATCTAAGCTAAAATTTAAGGTATAATTTCTAAAAGAGGGAGACTCAATCTACAAAGAATGGGGAAGAGAGAGACAAGCTAGCAAAATGAATATGCAAACCACAATGAAATCAAGCTATGAAAGTTGAATATAGTTAGAATGTCAATGTTAAACTACAAAGATTACTAGAAAAAGGCAAGGGAACATAAAATGAGACAAATAATTTTGAAGGATTTATACCTAAAATTGCTTGTTGTGGTTTGCTAGAAAAAGGCACCACGATGTAATTGATTGTATGGTGGATATGAAGACATTTATTAACAATATGTTGCAAATTGCTAGCAAACATGTAATAAAACAAGTTAGTTCTAGGCTAACTACTATGGTTAGCTAGGGAATGAGACACCAATAGAAAATTATTTCATAACCACTTACCATCCATCCTCCATGGTGAGCTAATAGGTGTTAGTTCAATTTGGCCAACAAGTTTGAGTGCTAAAAATTAAAATTAAAGTGAAATCATTTGGAAGGTTTTAGGCAATGAATTTTTTCCTAGCAATAGAAAAAAATGCCTTGTAAATTGGCTTAAAGGATTTTGACTATCATATTGAAGGCAAGTTACTAAGTGTGACTAGTTAGTAAAAACCAATAGCTATCCACACAATCAACATTAATATTAAATTTTGATTTAATATTAGGGTTGACCACCCTATGTCATTAGATGGCACCCCATACATTGTGCACCTCTTTTTCAAAATTAACTTCATTCATAATTCACAACCATCAATAGGAATTATGACAATTAAGGCAATATCACCACCAATAGTTAATGTATTCTTTTGGTAGTAGGCTTAGTAACATTGCTACAAATCATGGTTTTTATTATCAAAAATTTTGATGAAAAAAAACCAAATTGTGACATTTGTTAATTTAACCAATCAATCATAATGGAAAAATCAATTTCAACATGTCCAAATTGACTAGTGGTCAAATTGACACATGTTTTTTGATTGATGGTTTTTTACATTTCAAACCAACTAATCGACTTAACCAATTGTCATATTGTCAAAATACATTAATCAAAATGGCAATCAAATGAACAAAAGTTTTGTTTAATGTGTAGGTATGGCCTGGGTAGGTGGGTAACCATACCTAACCTAAATAAGGCACCTAGGTTAAAAACCCAACTTAAGTAGGCACCTAGGTTAGGCACCAAACTTAAGCTAAGAACCTAGCTAGGTTACATAGCCCAACAACCCAACCTAAATTAACTAACCTAGATTACCCACCTAGCCCAACAAGCAAACCTAATTAAATAAACTAGCTAGATAGGGTGGAAATGTCAGGATTTGAACCCCTCATTTGCACATCGAAGGATCAAATCCTTAACCATTATACCAAATCTTCAATAAATAATGAATTTTTTCATTGTATTATTTTGAACATTTTTCTAACTTGCCTAAAAAGACTAGTTTAGCTACCTTAGGCTAATTAACATACACCTATCTAGCCTACCTACCTAGCCACCTTGCTTGTCTACCTACTTAATTTAACCTACCCACCTACCAAACTACCTAGCCTATATATATACATATCCTAGGGTACACACCTATTTAACATACCCACCTAGGATAATTATCTAGGTTGGGTGGGTTGGGTAACTAACCTAACCTACCTAAGTAACTACCTACCTACCTATTGAGTCAATCTATTGCCCATTTTGACTATTAGTCAAATCATTTTTGGTCAAGTTCACGAGTCAAAATAACCATAAGTAATTAAATCTATATTTATTTAATTATAAATCCGTTTAAAATAAATTTGAATTTTTTATTTGATTAAACCCTTATCTTTTTTTACTAAAAGCATCCATTTTTCGTTTTATTTGACTAAATGTCACATTTGACCAATAATTCATAAAATTTAATTAAAGAAATTGAACTAATAAAAAAAGACATGTCATTTCAACAATTAGGGCCTCTAATCAAGCTAACCATTTTTTTGGTCAAAACAATTATGGTAATCAAATTAAATGGCTTGAAATTTTTTGATGTGTAGTAGTGTAGGACGAACATTCCATTGGGAATAGTGATGTGCAACCTAACAAGACACAATGGTGGAAAAGAAAAATGAAAATTGGGAAAATATCAAATAGGTGAAGTAATGCTTCCAAGAAGATCGATGACGTGCTCCCAAGTCCCTAGTCAGACCCAAGACGGGTCTAAGTCACTCAAACAGCAGAATTAGGAAGAACTTAGGGCAGGCTCCCAACTCTTAGCACTAGAAGGGGTAGAAGGGCATGTTGAAGCTCTAGGATGGGACTAGGAAGAGTGACAAGCTATTCACTTACTCGAACCTGCATCAAACTAACCAACAAGTTGGTTAGTTCAATTTCTGGAACACCTTTGGTGCTATGACAAGCCACGAGCAACTTTGGATTCACTTGACTCGCCACGGCCCGAACTCGGGGGAAGCCACCACCTTCCCCCATATAGTTTACTTTGTGCCTCTCCGTGACACCCACATCCGAATGATTTTTTTGTCTCGGGACTCCCAAGGAAGAGTCTCGCAATTGTCCCAATTTGGACTCTCGGGACTTTGCACGATCATAACTCCTTGCTCAGACCTTCGATTGGGATGAGGTTTGAAGAAAACTTGTAGCTCTCCTTGAGAGCTTTCCAACAGTGTGTCACACTCCACCTGAACGCACCGGGGTTGGGTCGATTCCCGACTTTTAGTGGTCGGGAGTCAAACTGCCAGTTTGATTCCTGGCCTTTCTTTTTGCCATAACTTATGCTGCAAATGTCCAAATGGTTCATGCGAACCCATTTTCGACATCTACACTTCGCTAGTTTTCCAATGATATAAAAAACACCCAAATGCAAGGTGTTTTGACCCCTGCAATCAAACTCTGAAGTTTCGGGAGTCCCAGAGGACTCCCAAGTCCCAATTTCGGGAATGTGAGTTTCATCCTCACACTTCCCTCAAAGTAGGGTTATGACAATCGATGTACAATGACCTTCTGAAGTTTTTAATTCAAGTTGGGTGTTTTTCTTTTGTAGGTGATGCATTCATAGTTGGGGTTCATTTTTAAATGTTAATTTTTATTACAAATTTTGGAAATAACTTGGGAGTGGTGTAAAATCTTTGAAGATCCAAGCAGAATGATCAAATGCAAAAGATACATCAATTTTTCTCCCACAAAAGTTTTAGCATAAATAAAATGCCTTCATACTTTTCAAAATTCCAATATTAAACAACTGAAATATTAATTACAAACACATTCATGTGCTTTTGCCCAAGATATTTTGTCATCAACTCTTGCTTTGGATTCTAACATACATAATGAATATGCTACAACAATGTTTTTACAAGAATCTATCATTGCAGTAATTTTGAAACCATATAAAACCTCCAAATCTAAGCAATGGTTTTAGTTTTGCCATCTTTTGAAAGAGATAATGGACCTTACATTTTTTTCTTCCCTTTATACATTTTTGTAAGTTTCATGTTTATTTTACAATTGTCAAATTTCAATCAAGCTTGTGCCAAATTTTGTTGAAACTACCAACTTCTAAATTGGTTTTCATTTCTTGCAAATGTATAATGTTCATTTAAAAATCTTTTGTCAAGGACATGAACAATGATGAAAACAAGAAAAAATGATTAAGACATGGGTACAAGGCAAAATAAAAAGTTCAAGTCCTTAACATGTGTTGACAAAAGTGAATAAAAGAGGCTTGGAAATCTTCTAATATGCTATTTCATAAGAAGGTGCTTTAAGACCTTCCTACAAGCCCAGAATAATGCAATGGAATTATTAACTTTTGTAAAACTCAATAATTGGACCAAAGTGGCCTTTATGTTTATTCAATCATGTCAAAAAGACAAACAACTCATAGATGTATTGTAAGGCCTTTAGACTTTTATGAATACTTGTATACATTGTAGTTTATGTCTTTTGGAAGTTGTAAAGATCTCCCACAAATTTTTTTCCCACATATTAAATATTGTAATACCTTAACAACTTCAACACATGTTTGTTGATAATTAATTTATTTTGAAATTTTATTTCAATATATGTAATATTCTTGAAAATTCAATATTTTCCTTTATTTTTGTTGATTTTTTTTCAAAAATTTCAACATTTTTGACAATAATATATATTAATATCAAAGTTGCCATGGTAATAGGGCATATGCATATAAAACCATAAAATGAGGTTTTGCTTTTGTATGTCCTTAACAACTTTCTTGCTAGGGTGTGAAATTGATTGAAAAAAGTTTGAAACGTATTGAAACTCATCAAAACTTCATTTTCAATTTTTGTAATGGTGGTTATTGACTTGTCAAAATTCAAGAGTCTCATCAAAGTCCATTGGAGCATGTTAGTTTTAGGGTGGTTGTTGGAACTCAAAAGTTCACCTATGTTGCATTTTCTTTGCAAAGGTCACTATAGCTACGAACTTTTTCATTGTCACAATTTTTGACAATGGTCATTAGAACTCCAAAGCTCATGACTTTTGTTGTCACTTTATTTTTTAGGATAATCATTAAAATTTTAAAGCTCCAAGTTTAATTCAATTATTCTTCTTTTATTGTTATTCGTGGTTATGGTGACCTTGAAACCTTTGCCAAATTTCAAGTTTCATATTTATTTTTCTTTACATTGAATGTCCAATCCTTCTAAAAACCACACACCTAGTGATTTCCCAAGCACACCCACTAACTCATTAATAACCTTTAACAATCAATCTCCCTCATCAATGTCATTAACATTTCTTGCAAATTTTAAATGGCAATAATGTCATGGTTTTTGAAACTACACCCACACCCAAAGCCTTTTTTATAAATCTTATGTCCAAATTTGGAGGTAATGAATTAAAGAAGAAAATGCTAAAGAGATGTGAGTGGGAAATAAATCAAATTTTCTAGGACGGGCCACTAAGTCTAAGCTAGTTTGTGGAAATGATGGAAAAATGAAAATGCACTAGTCCAAAAATGGGGTGCAGTTCAATGACTTACATCACTATGGGACCTTAAAAGTGAAATTGGTTCACTACACCTTAGTGATTTCATCCTTGTTAAAGTTATTTCACTATAGGGTCAATATGTAAACATCATATGTCACTACTAGTTGACATAATTCAATATTATAATTTATTATGGTAAATAGATTTATTTTGATAATGTTGTTTTAAATACCCTAGGCTATTTTAGGTTATAACCTATGTTATTTTAAGCTACTTTAGGTTATCATAAGTTATATTCTAAACTATTATGGGCCATTATAGGTTATTATAAATTATTATACCCTATATTATACCATAATCTATTAGAGGTTATCCTACCTTAAGGTATCATAACTTACATCCTAATTTATCATAGGTTTAAGTTATTTGAAGTTAAATTATCTAACTAGCCCTAGGCTATACCTTAGGTTATTTTATTTAAAGTTATTATAAAACCTTAAACAAAGTATGTTATTTCAAGTTATACTTTAAGGCATTCAATGTCATTATATTTTATGTTATTATATGTTATTTTATTCTCAAGTATAATAACTTCAAATAAGTTAAAATTTAAAAATTATATACAAACTACATATAATAATTTAAGATAAAATAATTTAAGGTAACCAATAACAAAAATAATAACTTACAATAAAATAATTTTAAATAACCAAGAATAACCTATAATAGTCAAGAATAACTTACGATAGAATAATCAATAATAGCCTACAATAGAATAACCAATAATAACCTATGATATAATAACCAAAATTATCCAAAATTAACTTATGATAAATAACTTAAAATAACGAACAATAATGTATGATAAAATAGCCAAAAATAACCAATGGTAAATAACCTACAGTAACTTGCAATAAAATAACCCAAAATAACTTATGGTAAATAGCCTATAATAGTCAACAATGGTTTACAATAAAATAACCAATAATAGCCTATGGTTAATAACTTATAATAACTAACAATAGCCAATTGATATAATAACCAAAAATAACTTTAAAAAGTTAGTTATAACTTACAATAGAATAACCAATAATAACTTATGGTAAAATAGCCTAAAAAGGTCAACAATAGCCTACGATAAAATAACCATAATAAACTATGGTAAAATAACCTAAAATAATCAACAATAATTTATGATAGAACAACCAAAAATAGTTTTAAATAAAAAAAATAGAGTAGCCAACAATATCCTATGGTAAATAACTTATAATATTCAAGGATAACCTATGATAAAATAACCAAAAATAGCTTATGGTTAAATAGTTTAAAATAGCCAATAATAACCTACAATGGAATAGCCAATAATACCTATGATAAAATAACAAAAAATTGCCAAGACTAGCTTAAGGTAAAAAATATGTGCATAAAAATATGTGATAACAAAGAAGTGTCATTCATTTAAATAATGGTTCAATGGTTAAAAACTTGTTTTTTAAACATGTAGTTAAAAGGAGGTGAAGGGTTCAAATTTTCACAAACTTTCACATTAACCAAGCTTTTTTGCTTAGGTTAAATAGCTTAATGAAAGTTCTTAAATAAGCTTAGGTTCGGAATAAATGATCAATGAATAAATTATTGACAATTTAATTATTAATGAATTTAGTATTAATAGTTTAACTCCTATCTTACTAACACAAGAAAGAACATGCCATCTCCATTATGGTACACAAAGAAATAGAAAATTAGATCCAAAATCCATCCTCCTCCCTTAAAATTTCAAGTCTCCCCATCTTTTCCCACAAATTAGCTTGTTCCTCTTAATCTTATCCCCTAAACCTTGTTTTAGTGGCAATTAACTTATCAACTAACAATTTTTAGAACCTAGCCTAAAAGTAATTATCATCACCTCCCTAGATTCAAAGAGATAGCAAATAAACCTATTATTGGTAACATTTAAAGTTACCACACCACTTTACCATAATAACTACATAAACTAAATTGTGGCACTTACCCTCTACCAATAAATTTTTATTTTAACTCTAAAACTATACTCCTTCATTAAAGATTTTGGAATGAGGAAGTGTAGCAAGGCTAGACTAGGAGTTACTATTGGGCATATATTCCTTGTCCTAAATTAATATTCATGTGAGAAATGAAAAGTTATATGCATCCAAAGGACGTGATATTATTGTTGTACTAAGTTGTAAGTGGTGACAAGATGAAAAAGAAAAAGAAATACTTGTTTTCTTGTTGCAATGTTCCATTTGTTTTAACAAGGTTGCCTCATGACAAATTTCAAGGAAATTATTCTAGTTCTCGAAGGCAAAGAACTGTCTTTGCAAGCATTGGTCAAATTCCATGAATTAAACCATGGTGGAGGTAGTGCACAACATTATTTTATGAGCCATAAGAATTGTTATGTAGAAAACCCATTTAATTTTGGTGATTACACACGTCATTTGATGTTAAACTATTTTTTCATTTTTATTTTGACATTATTATGTCATTTATAAAAAAATCCACATGTAAATTATGTATGTGTGACAAAAACAATGTCATTATTTCTAGAATCCGTTATGGTTTCTTCTTTTCAAGTGGAATTCTTCCATATTTTCCAATATGATTCCTATTAAAGTCTATTGAAACGTGGACAATTATAAAATTGATTATGTTAATTTTGAATATGTTAAGTTCATTTGCAATTCACACAAAATAGGATGGTGACAAGCTAAACAATTCAGACCTAATTATTTGGTTTCACCCCTAATCTTACTAAATTTAAAAGCATTAGTGAAATGAATGTGGCAAACAAGTTCAATTTTTTAAAAGCAAACATAATGATATAGTTTATGGCTTCAAAGCTATTGTCACCACATAGCTTGTGCATAAACAAGTGTCATTTGTGAGTGGTGTCAATCAAATGGCACATTGCACAAACTTGGTACTTCAAACTCTAAGTGCTTTGATTTTGGTGGGAAATTTTGAAGTTTGTTTACATATATGTATAATTATTTCACCCATGTAGTCTTAAGTGTCAACTTGAAGCAAGTAAGTTGGTTGAACTTCTTGAATGCAAAAGTAATATAATTATCAATAATACACATTTGATTTTTATGTTGTCATCTTCCAATAAAGTTTTGAGTTAGTACAAAGTTTTGGGTGTGAAAATGGATGAGGATAGTGCAATTATTGACATTGCTAAACTTAGTTATAATTGTGGTACATATCTACTTTGTTAAGTCTTTCTTGTGTCCTTCCTTCATTAAAATTTATGCAAGGTTTGTCCAAATTTGCACGAGGGCAACATGACATACTTTCATATGTGATTTTGTCTATGTTCTCAAGCACTATGAAGTTGAATATTTTACCATGTACTTTTATTAAATGCATGTCCATGAACATTTGTGTTTGACATGGTGGAAAAAGCCCACAACTTGGGATTGAATATGTTGTCTTTTATTTTGGAGGCAAACTCTATGTGATGCATATCATCAATCTGGTTACTAAAGATGCAGGCTTCGTAAACAAACAATCTTGGGTTTAATGCATGGAATTTGTGAAACAATAATATTCTAACACTATTGTAAGTTTCATATTTAATTAAAAAGGTGGTTTCCAACACAAGAGTTGTTGAATGCAATTATGATGATCTACCCAAAGTGCTAACTTAAATCACTATAGCATTTTAAAAATGAAATATGATCACCTTAACCTAATCATTTCACCTTGTTTAAAGTTATGTAACTATAAGGACATTATGTAATCATCATGTTTCATTATTAGTTGACATATTACATTAGCAATTGAAGTAATTCATTATAATAAATAAGTTTCTTTTGATGTTGTTTTAAATACCCTAAGCTATACCGTAGGTTATTATAATTTATATTATTCTTAACTATTTTTGGTCATTCTAGGCTATAATACCCTAGGCTATTTTATATTATTTTAAATTATTTCACCCTAGGTTATTTTTGTTTGTCTAGGTTATTTTCAATTATTATAGGTTAATCCACTTTATGTTATTTTAAGGTATTCCACATTAGGTTATTTTGGCTATTTATCTTAAGGTCATCTTGGCTACTATAAGTAATTTCACCTTAAGTTATTCTAAGCCATTTTTTGCTATTTTAAGCTATTCCATTTAATTTATTTTAAGACATTATACCCTAGGTCATTTTTAATTATTTTATATTATTACCCCCAACCTATTTTAAATTATTGTAACTTAAATTATTTTTTACCATTTTAAGTTATTTTAAAGTATTATAAACTATTACACCTTAAGCCATTATATGTTATTTAATCCAAAGTAATCATTGATTATTTTTAATTATTTTACCCTAGGTTATTTTTAGTTATTCCACCTAGGCTATTTTAGGTTATTCAAACCAAGGCTATTATTAATTATTTTAAATTACTCTATTGTGAATTTTTTTGATTATTTTAAGTTATTCCACCCTATGTTATTTTACGTTATATTTTATTATTCTACTGTAGAAGTTAATATAAGTTATACCTTAGGCTATTTTATGGAATTCTACCTGAGGATATTTTAACATATTCTACCCTAGGTTATACCCAAGTTATAATTTGTTCATGAGGCTGAAAAAACATGTTTGACTCACTTGGCTATCATCTAAACACATTTTGGGCTCCCCCAAGGCATGGAAAACTGCAAAATTTGGGGGCCATTAATAGACCTTATATATCTTGATGATTTTATTTTTATTTTTTCAATTTGACAATGCATAATCATGCCCAATTTGCCATTTTTCTTCCCCATGATTGTAACCTAACTATGCAATTATTGGAAAAACTTTTAATGTGATTGTAAACCATTGTTTCTCCAAGTGATTTAACCTAACCAACGGTTATGGTGTTGAATTAAAAACAAAACACATTTTTTCAAACCTAAACTTTATCAAAACAAAGCTCCAAAATTGCCTTACTAGTCATTTAGACCTCATTGTATATATGTATGCTCATAACTTTTATGAATTGAAAACCTTTCCTTTTTAAACAACTATTCATGATTAGAATGAGCACTAATTACACTATGGGGTTAAAGTTCAACTTTAATGTGGGGTTGCATAAATTGTTTTGCAAGTTGCTAGTAGGTCATGAATGCATCAAGGGTCAACCATTAGTAATTAGAAACTAATTATGTATTAAGGTTTCTATTGAGCCCATGGCAACATTGAAAGAAAACATACACCTTTTATTGATGGATTTCTTTCTATGGTGGTTGGCATCTATTTGTTTCATATTTGGTACATATTAGTTGTCAATTGTTGTGACATGGCTACAAGCTCCACAATTCAATTGAACCTAAAATTTAATCAAGTTTACCCCTGCATGCCTTGATGTTGTTTTAAACTAGGTTTTGGGTGTAATTAAAGCTTGAGTTGAAATGGGTAGCACCTTCATGGGGTTGGGGTTTAAACGCACTTCAAGTTATTTGGAGTATGTTTAAGTTTTGTATGATTCAATTTATGGCTTGCACTTGGGCCGTTTACATATGTTTATTTGTTTCTATTTGTATTTTGCACATTATAATTTAAAAGTTTGATTTAATTGGATCTAATTGTGATTTCATGATGTTCCTTTTGTTTCACTTATTTGGCTTATCTTTAGCCTTTTTTTAATATTAACCATGAATGTTCGTAGTGCACATAAAGATATATTGAATCTTGAAGTTGTTCCATGGGCTTCAAGTTTTATCCTTGTAACATTTTAGACACGTGGATGATTGTGACCTACAAAATGTTCCAAGCCAAGTAATAATATATTTGTTAGGATGGTGAGATGGCAATTAACATTGTATACTACATGGTAAAGGATCAAGTATTACAACTACAAAATCCTTACATGCCATCCTTGTAGGTCAAGCAACCATTTGCAAACTTTTAAGTTTCTAGTGAATTTTTGATTGCAATGCATGTGAATTTTTACAAATATGTTACAAAGCTACTTTCATCATTTTCAAAGATGATATTTTTGAGATTAATCAAAAAAATATTGGCCTTGTACCACATGTTTTTCTTTTATATTATTATTATGGGTATGCTCATTCCAATCTCCACTTGGATAATTGAAAACTTTATTTATAAATTTCAAGGTTGTTGACTCCTAGTGGCACGAGTGTTATTTGAGGAGTCCTTTAGCACTAGATTTGAGACCTTTCTTTTGATGATACCTTGTTGTGTAGGGGAATGATCCACATTGGATTGAAGTGGTTTGGTAAGGCTTTGGGGTTCATCTAGCATCCTACAAAATGAACAACATATATATCCTTATTTATGTTTGGAATTGTGTAGTAATTACTTTACATTGCCATTAGTTCTTTGCCAATGTTAAGGTTGGACAACGAATTATTTTGTAGTGGTGATATAGAAGCACATTTTTAGCTTGCATGGTTCGGGTGGTAAGGTGGAAAAATTTATAGATCTATATTAGAGGTTGCCACATGTTTTGTGTTGATTTAGTTTTGGTGGGGGGTGGGGGATTGACATTTCTAAGTTGAAAATCACTCAAGGTCCCCATGTCAAATATATAAAAATACAAGAAGTTCAAAAGATATATTGTCAACTTGTAGGTTATTTCAAATACAAATCTTTGTTATTTGTTAGGTTATCACAACTTTAACAATGATCTTGAATGCAATTATTATTAATGTTTTCAAAAAGCTCATTTTGGCATTTCTTATTCAATTTGGCATGTAAGGCTAATATTCTTACTCTTCATATACAAAAATGTTATTAAATTGATGTCATCAATTATTATGATATGGCATGTTGAATACCAAAGGCTTCACCAACTAAATCCTCATAATTGCATGGAAAGAGGATTGATGTGTGTGTAGTTATTGTCTTGGTTATCATTTTCTTCAAACCTTGGTATGTAAGGTTATCATTATTTGCATGTGGTTGTTTTGCATAATGTTTCCATTTTCAAAATACTTACCACCAATTGTGTCAAAAAAATTAAAATCATGTGTCTAGGTATTTAAAAGCATGCCATCCCCACATGTAGATTGCTGGTTGTCATGTGAACAATGGAAAAATTGCAAGCATGTGTTGTTCGAAAAGCCTTATAGGCCTTCATGGTGTTGAATAAGTATTTGGGTTTTTTAGCATTGGTATTTGGAGCTATTTAATGTGCCATTGTGGTATTGAAATTGGTGTGTTTGTAACTTCTATCAACTTTCATGTAATTTGAATAATCTCCCTTAATTACAAAAGTTGCAAAAAATGTGTTATGTAAAAGTGTGCATCATGGTGACCTTATTTTGACAACTATTATTTATACTATTTTTGTAGCCACAAATTTTATTGTGTTTAAGCTTTTGTTAACCCTTGTTCTAACTTATCTTGCATTTAGTAATCACATATATTTAAGCATGAAAATAATTGTAGTTGCAGGAACCTAAAAAAATCACTAAGTTCTTGCTACTAGCAATTTTGCCTAGCCACCAATAGAATTAATTTTTCTTTGCGCGGCCAATTGGATTCACTAGCCCAAAAACAAATATGCCATCTTGGCATACTACCAAAAGCACATGATAGTCATCTATCTTACATAAAAAAGATAAAGGAATAAAAGACTAGTTTACAAGATCATCAAAAGTGAGGAAAAATTAGTAAAAACCACCACATTTCCTATTTGGTTTTTAATAAATATCCATAAATATATAAGGTTGATTAAAGTTTTGTATTTCATATATGGGTTATAACCATATTTTGCTAAACTTACATGCACATGAGCACCATTTTTTACATCTTCTTATATAATCACAACTAAAGACTACATTAACATATTTCTAAAAAAACCATTGGTTTCAACTAACGAAAATTCCCAAAAATTGAACTAGTGCTAAAAAATGTGCCTTCAATATACACCCATACTCTCCTTTCTTTCCATTTTCCCAGGTCAAAAATGGTCACAAAAAAATTTAAAACCATAATTTTAGTTGGCCAATGATAAGGTTCAACACATGGATGTTATTTTGTGAGCCCATGAGGGTGAGTTGTGAGCATGAAAGAATATTCTCAATAAATTTCATCCATGTTGAATGATATATTCTATGATAGAATCTATTGACATGGAGGAATATTATTTGACACAACAAAATATTCTTCCATGTCATCAACCTATCCACGTGGCATGGCCATGTGGCATTCCATGGCTTCAAATTGTAGCAATTAAAATGGTTCCAATGTGTGTGTTCTCTCATTCCATATATACATTAGATTATAGATTAAACATGAGATATATTCACTTAAATTGTTGACAAAATTTTCTTGTTGTTTTGATTGCATAATAAAATACTTCTTTTATCATCTTAAAATCTTGTGACAAATTTATTGAATGGCACAAGGGTTTCATAGTTTCCTTGCATAGAAATTTACTATGATCATACTTCCAAAAAGGAATGACATTGAATGGCACTTGAGACAAGGATCCAAGGTCCAAAGTCCAATGAAATGGAGAAGTCTTATTGGGTCAAGGCCATAAACTGGACATTTGGCCTATAGACGAGGACCTTAAACGAAAATGGGACCAACAAAGGCAAAACTTGTAGGGCTAATCAAGCAATTTCGATCCAAAAAATAAGGTATTGTAAATGAAAAACTCATGGTATGGACAACATTTGATCTGAAATTTTTATGAAACACACACAATTGCATGACTTTTCATAGGTTTGAAAATAAGATTTGCAAACAAATTTTGTGATTATTTAAAAACATTTTGGTTTTAACCTTTGGAATTGTTCTACCATTTGTAAATGTTTTAAGGTCGCCAATCCCATGCAAGTGGTCCAATACAAATCCAATAGCTTTCATGATAACAATAAATGCACAAATTAATTGAACACTTACAAATATGTCACAAAATGAAAATGTTTGAAATTGTAGATTATTTTGGGCGTTTAATTTAGTTTGTTTTATGAACTTGAAGGAATCAATCAAAGTAACCTAGTTTGAAGTTGATTCATTTGAAACATGTCACAATATTCATATCCATAACACTATTGTCAAACATTGGGAAACTTGGACTTGTAAAAGAGACTCACAAAATAGGTGAAATTTTTCGACTTGTTTTTTTTGGGAGGGGGGCGGGGGGTGGGGGGGGGATGGAATAAAGATGGACCCACAACTCACTTATGTAAATAGTACCTACCTACCTGGTGTGCCAAAGGTTGAAATTTGAGAATTCTTTCACATAGATACCAAATCAAGTCAATGAAACAAACATGTAGGAAAGTGGGTACCTACTACCTACCAATTAGGTACCCTTTGAGCAAAAAGAGAAAAGAAAAAGAAAAAGAGAGTAGCTAGCTACCGTATCTACCTAATATTAAGTGAAGAGAGCCAGAAAGTGCCAATGTGCTAATCGACGGCTCCAAATGTAGGTGCCTATCATTCGACGGCGCACGCGCGTCGAGTGCCTTAACAAAGAACGCACCTAGGTACATTCGTTCCCTGCCTGACCCATATTACATATATTAAAGGAAGGATGATCACCGACAATGGTCCTCGGTACGGACAGTGGACACTATGGCCCAACCGGCTGCGGGCGCGCGGAGAGAGAGAGTGTGTGTTCAAAGTAACTTCCCCTGACTCCGAACGGTACGGACAGTGGGAGACAGAGAGAGTGTGTGTTTGTTCAAAGGACCACAACCGGTGGTTCTTCGTCGGTTCTTTTAGGAAAGTAGCTAAATATAGCAGAATTCTGCTTTTTTGCCTTTTCTGCCAGAAGGGGGCGCCAACACGGGCGGGGGGGGGGCCAGCACGGGCGAGGGGGGGGGCATGGGCGAGGAAGGATCATATTTCACATATCTTATATATAAATTCACTACGTCCGTCACGGAGCTCGGGTTTCAAGCCGATCGGGCCCGGCGCTAATCGGAGGGCGGAATTTCTTGTTCCCAGTCTGTGGGCAAAGCTATTGGAGGAAATTAGGTTACGACATTCTAGCGCGGAACAGAGACCCGGGATAGCCGACGTCAAGAACGGGGTGCCGGGCCGGGTCCGGTCCGGACTGTG
>Ga0116229_10000751_pt1 | contig 46444 bp, 35 predicted proteins | sample S1TSphgellanicum_3_FD_87313 | JGI IMG/M metagenome (GOLD analysis project Ga0116229, IMG submission 87313) | Host-associated microbial communities from peat moss isolated from Minnesota, USA - S1T2_Fc - Sphagnum magellanicum MG | ecosystem: Host-associated > Plants > Peat moss > Unclassified... | reverse complement strand
TGTTGGGCACCAAAAGGTAAAAAAAACACAACCCAATGGCCCTCAGGGTGTATGGCAAAAACCAGGGTAAAAAAGACCTTGGGGCCACCAAGGCAATAAGCGAAAAAAAAAAAAAAAAAATGACCTAGCGAACACCAAATCTCCAAGTGGAAAAAAAAAAAACCCCTAACCTAGTGGCCACCAAGTCTTCCTTTGCAGTCTAACTTTGAAATGACCTAGTGGCCACCAAGTTTCCAAGTGAAAATAAATAAATAAAAAATAAATAAATAAACATAACCTAGTGGCCACCAAGTCTCCAAAAGAAAAAACCTAGTGATCATTTAATGGTTCTTGCAATTTAAAGTCAAACATTTTTTTTTTGCCTAAGTAGTAAGGATATTCAAGTGGCTAACCAAATTCTCCTCTTCCCAAGGATATTCCTTTCCTTTAGGAAGGGAAAATCAAACAACCACATAATTTTCTCTAATAAAATGGCTTATAGAAAATAAAATTACAATAAGATGAATTTTTTTTATTAGAATTCTCTAAAGAACAAAAATCCATGTTCCATTACATATTAGACATAGAGTACAATGTTGCTACTAAGAGTGGAAAAACTTGTCTTTATATAATCTAATGGAATTCCTTTTTGTGTAAAGAATATGGGATAAAATGTTTGGAGTGTGTTTGTTCAAAGAAGAATTTATTATAATTTTAATATGGTAAGTTAGATAAGTATGTGAAAAACCTTTGTAAATAAAGTTTTATAATTTTTTCCACATTGATCAATAACTTTTGAACGTTGAAAAGATTTTGTAGCCCTTTCTTGGCACATCTAATATCACAAATATCATTGGAATTGGTTTTAAAATGAACAAGATATGGCTTATGGAAGTGAAGGGGGTGAAAATGTAAAGTTTAAACATAAAAAAACCAATTTTTGATTTAAAGCTTAAGATATGAATACATTTATCTAATGTGTTTGCACTTCAAAGATCATTTGTAGAGCTTTAAATTCACATCCATTGCTTTTTAAATCACTCAAAACGAATAAGAAACAAAACAAATATATGGTTTGAAAGAAGGGGTATAATGTTTTTTATTCATGCTTGAATGACCTTTTCTTCTTGATTTTTTTTTTGTTATTATTGGTTTTTTATCTTGTTCTTGTCTTTCTTTAGGTATTAATTCTTTAAATATTACATTTCCATAACATCTTTTACTATGCATTTCATTTTTTTTGTTTACATATTATGTGTATGTATGTGCATGGTTTTATTTATTTCTTGATTAATCTACCTTTTTTTCACATTTCACTATGTTTATGTTCATGTTCATTTGCATTTTTATTTGAACATATTTTATTCTCTTAGGTGATTGGAATGTTGTTCATAATTAGCCCTATTGCCCCTCCATTTCAAAAAATAATGTGGAATTTGTCATGTAATAGGTGTCACCATTTCTCCAACGAGTGGTGTTTATTGTAACGTTTGTCATTCAAAATTAACAGTTCAAAAATTAGGCCTTTTTCGTGGTTTGATTGTAACCAATGATGAACTTGTGTTATTGACCATTGAAAGCAAATGGTTTGAAACAATTTTGTATATGATAGAATCTGAATTCTTGGATTTACCTTATCCAAAACCAGTTCAACCTCTTCATTTCAATTTGCATTCATGTTAACTTTCGATTGTTGACCACATCTAGCCTTGTTGGTTTTCAAGAAAACATTCAATAATTTATCCCACAAGCGAAAATCGGTTTGAAGGGTGAATTTTTGGTTATTCCTTCAACAATTATTCCTAGTGATAATGTCTAATATAATGTGAAACACAAGCTTGATTACACAAACATTAAGGATGTTAATAGTTTTTATCTGACATTTCTATAGTTACCTTTAGTATATGAATAATTTGTATGTGTGAAAACTCCCTATACCAAAATTTTAATTTAAATAGCTCATATTATATAATCATTTTCATAGGTTTTTTCTAGAGGAAAAGGAAAGTTCTCATACATTAATTTCCATCAACTATTGAAAAAAAATTTAAATGCAACATTTTGTATGTGAAACAATTTTTCAATAGAAATAGTTTTTTTAATGGAAGCAATTTTCCAATGGAAGTAGTTTTTTGAATGCAAACAATTTTTCAACGCAAGTAATTTTTTCAATGCAAATGATTTTCTAATATAAATATTTTAAAAATGCAAATGATTTTTCAATGTAAGCAGTTTTTCGATGAAAACAATTTTTCAACACATGCAAAATATTAATACATATTGTTTTGATTTAAATTTTTTTCAATGCTAGCAATTTTTCAATTCAAATAATCTTTCCATATAAGAAATTTTCCAATATAAAAAATAATTTAATGCAAGGAATTTTCCAAAAAAAAGAAAAGTAAACAGTCTTCAATCAATCATTGCTTTTATTTATTTTTAATATGTTTAGGTGGGAACCATGCTTTTGTTTATATAAATATCCATTAAATTGAAGTTCATAAAAATGGAAACACCTTTATTAAATCTTGTTGATTCATCATTTGAACATGCATTGCATTCATATGGCTTTCATCTAATTTCAACATACAAATATGAAATAAACAATTATCTTTTTTATTCTATATTTTATTTGTTGAATAATCATTTATCATCTCTTGGATTGAAGCAAAATAACATGGCACATTTAAATCAACGTTTATTATTGAATACAAAAAAAGTTTAACAATGTCGTATTCAAAAATTAAATCTAAATTTTTTGTTTGATTTGCATCAAAACATGGTCACAAATGAACATTAGTATGTGACAAAAATGGCATTAAGTGCTAGTATGGGCAGTTTGTGGAGAGATTTCATTGCAATATTTTGGATAGTTGAATATCTACAAAGGCAATTTATATTTGGATTAAAGTATCAAAATGCATTAGGTCTCAATGTGGCATGGATTTCTAATTTATCCCTTTACATATAACATGTAATGTTCAACATTTTGAACCAAATCAATATTGTGATGGTTTATTTAGGTCTTTGCGTTCTTTTCAAGTTACTATAAATTTAGATGATTTTACATCTCTTTTGAAATTAGTGATGCAACAACCTCTTATTCATTTATCGTAATTAAATATATATTTTTATTGGAATGAAAATTTTAATTATCCATTAATGGACATTTTGAAAGATAATTACAATTCATAATTAGAGTATGTTGTTTCATTGTTCAACACTTATTGTAATACAAATATTCTTATTTTTAAAAATTAATTATATTCAATACTTAAATTTTTTGGGTAAAAACAACACAAATGTTCAAGTGTCAATTAAATTTTGTTTAATCTATTCACTTCAATTTCCCTTACCAAAGGTTTTCTAATTCCAAAATTCAATCAATTCCATTTGATTGTTGAGCTTAATGTAACATAAAAAAGAAAAAGAAAAAATTTTGATTCAACATTTTATAACAACAATATTTCTGAATTATTGGAGGTTTTTCAAATTTAATTTATTATGAAAAAACGTCTAAATTCATTAACATGTTTTCAAATATTAAAAAAATAAGATCATAAATTATTAATCACATGATATATATATATATATATATAAACAAAAAAATCATAAGAATTTATCATAAATGGTAAAATTCAATTGTCATATGTTCAATGTAATCTAAAAAAAATTTAAAAACCAATTCTCACACAATAACTTCTTACAAAACATGATGTTCAATCAAATAAAATAGAACATAATGTTAATATAAAGGAAAATACACATAATTTAATATACATTGACATTTATAATAAACAAATCCAAGATGTTCCCATAATTCCATGTCTTAGTTGTGAAAGGTTTTGTTTTTAAAAACAATTTAAATATTTTTCAAATCAATTGTTAACACAACTTTCTATATACATTCAAATTGAAATAGAACCTAATTCAACATTATACATATGTACAAGTTGTTTACATAATATTAGTGAAAATAAATCACCTTTATATTAAATACCAAATAATGTTTTTAAAAACAAAATCAATCCATCAATCCAAAAATTTAAAAAAATGTATTATTTCACCACGTCTTATTTTTGCTTAAATTTATAAACTCCAAGGGTATGGGCAATATATGATGCATGATAATGTTATTTATATTTTTGCAAATGTGGATCAAATTCAATCAGTACTACCATGTTTAGCACATGATCGTGCAACAATAGGTGTGTTTTTTAAACAACATATTAAATACAAATCACCTTATACAAATATGGTGATGTTCATTTTACAAAATTTAATTAAAGCACCATTATACAAAAATTTGAATGTTACCATTCATCATCAATGGGCAAGTTTGTTTGCTTTACATATGAATTTAGAATCTCAAATTCCTTATAATAATGCATCATTTGATAACTTTGATTCTAACAATGAAAAAAAAACATTGTACACCAACAAATTCAATGATACATAATTTTTTTAGATGTTCCAAAAATAATGGATTATGAAGATACAATATATTCTATTGTCCCAAGTCAAAACCTTCACCTTTTAGGTTTATTTAAAAATAAACATTTAGAAGAATTAATTTTTCCAACATTGTTCTATGGGCAACTTGGACAATTTTTAAAAAGTTTTTCATATCAACAAATAGGTCAATGGGAATTATTTCATAAATCTAGAGATTTTTCAACAAATATTTTTAACCTTTTTTTAAATTGCTAAAGTTTCCATCCAAAAAGTCAAAAAATTTAGTTGGTGCAAATACAAAAAGGAAAATTATGTGGTAGAACTTTAAAAGCTTATCAAGTGCAACATAAATCAAATTTAAATAATATCTTCAAATCATACTTATGTTTTCATGATTTGGAACGTTTGCATAGTTCACCTAATTATTTTGAAAGGATATGAAATTTTTTATTTCCAATGGTTCAATAACTTAATCCTCCAACATTCTTGTCATTTTTACATCTACTAAAAGATTATGGGATCCTTTCATTAAAATTTTACACACATTACATGCTCCAAAATTAAATCTCCCAAATAAAATAAAAGACGTCTAATTTGTTCATATAATAGAATTGATACGAATTAACCCTGTCACATGTGCAAGATATTATGATAAAAAAACATTTTATTTTCACAAACTTATCACAAAAGATCATTATCTTTTTGGGGGGTTTTTTTTTTGTTTTTTTTTTTCATTTTTAGATTTTTAAATCGTGGGAACTAACATGACCATGGACTTTTATGGATAAAAAATGCACCTATGTATGGAGTGCACACAAATGAAGAAATTGAACATTTTGTAAACATGTATAGTTTCTATGGTGTATCATTATTATCGAACCCATTAACACACATGTACGTGTAAGAAAATAAACCATGTTATTTGTAAATTTCATTATTTATTGTTTCATATGCGTGAAACAAAATTTTTAAAGCCTTTTCAAATAAATGGATATTATCCTTTTTCACAACAATACTTCCAACCATAAGCAAACCAAATATTTCAATCTTAAAATAATAATAATAATGATATATCATTTTTTCAATATTTAAATTCTTTAAAGTTTTATGAAACTAAATATATATTAAATTTGAGAAGTAAATTAATAAAGCCGCACATTTTCTTAAAATGAACTCCTAAAAACATAAAAATTAATGCATTTAGTATACGTGCTGCTCACTTGTGATTTGCAAATATAAATATTCAATTTATCTTAGACCCATATGTAGCTGCAACATATTGCATATCATATATGACAAAAATAAATAAACCAATAACATCATAACTACATTTTATCATAAAAAATGCATCGTAAATAATGAAAATGTAAACGTAAGAATTCAAAAGTTAGGTTTTTTTTTTTTATTGCCCAATAAATGATTGCTCAACTTGTTACTTACCTTGTGCTTTCTTTACCATTACATCATTCAGTTTGAACATTTCAATTCATAATTTTTACTTTTGAAAAATGTGATTTAAAAAAATTAATTACAAGTTGCATTAAATTAATTAAAACCAAATTAAATTGATATAATGTGTTCATCAATCATAAAAATATATATTAATTTTCCAAGTCAAATTGACAACTATATTTTCAGAAAATATCTTTCCAACTAGTAGAAAAATGGAGACAAACTACTTCAAAACTAAATAGATACCATACCTCAAACTCATATTCGATGTTAATTAATTCATTATTAGAGTAGTCAAAAATTTTGAAATTATTAACAACAATATGTTGAAATTTAATAAAATTAAAACCATTCAATGTTAAAAATCAAGCAAAATGTACAATTTTGGGGCCACCATTTTGGCGATCTTTTTTTCAAGCACTTTTTTGGCTTGATTGTGAAACTGTTTAACTAGTTTTTTTTCAAGCTCCATATGTACATTGTGTGGTTATGTGTTTATTCCATGTGGAATGTTTTGTAGGTCTTGCATCAAAATGATACACTTTGCATAATGACATAAGAAGAACTAGTGAGGTGGAGGAGGAGGAAGTGTTATCGATTAGGGTATTAGTGTATACAAAGAAATTTTTTGGCTAGTTTTGGACGTGAATGGACTCCTGTGGTTATTTATCACAAGTAGGAGGCCTTACCTCCTGAACCTCCTCATGTGAAGTTTGATAACTTCTACATAACATTTTGTTGCTCTTATTCTTCTCCATTGCAATTGGTTTTTTTTCCCTTTTTTGTGGAAGGATTTGTGTGTTTGGTTTGTTTACAACTATTGGTTGCTTTTTGTTATGGCTTTCTTGCAATTAATTGCGGTGTAGCAACGGTGTTAATCCATAGTTGATTTTCCATTGGGAAGGAAAAGGGTTCATGATTGTGTTTGTGTGGCATTTAGAAAAGCAACAAGCGAAGTTGAAGGTTGTGGGTTCTTTGAGGATGAAGTTGCTGATGTTGGAGATGGCCAAGCTCAAAATATGCAATAATCATCAAATTAGAGCTTGCACAATAGCACAAGTCACCAATACTTTATGTTGACCAACAACCTCCAAAGTAGAATTGCATTTCTTCAAGTGATAATGATGGGATTTCCACACCAAACCAAAAACTATTAATATGCTATGGCACTGAGCATTGGAGCAAAACCTTCAAGAGTTGCACAAGGGTTGAAAAGAGCCCATGACAATGATACCTCTTGTGTAGCAACAACACCACCACCATTCCAACAACCTCCAAAAGTCTAAACCCTAGTAGCAACAAAGTAGCAAGGAGGAAAAAACTCTTCTTCCTCGTCTCGAAACCCCAAAACATTAGTTGAAACATGCTGCAACTCTAAATGACATGAAACCTTCGGATGGCTAAGTGTAACAACGGTAGTAGGCAATGGGTGTAGCAGTAGTAGCATGTAGTCCATGTGCAGCAATGGCAATGAACAATGTTGTTGGCAGGTAGTGTTGTTGTTGTCGTTGTTGGAATTTGTGTTTAAAGATTTGAAACATCATCATCATGAAGAACAATTAGACTTGGATGTGTGATTGATGTCGAGGTTGGGGTTGGGGTCTTCGTAGATGATAAAATTAGAAGTTTTGGGTCATGTAACATGGAGACGACAACTGTACTCAAAATCAAGTTTGTGCACATAAGCTCAATAATTCTTGTTACTAAAAGCCCTTACTTTAATAAGGTTTGTAGACCGAGGTTTTAAAGTAAACATGTGAAGGCTATTATTGTAGCCTTTTTAGTGGCTATTGGCATTACTTTCATTCTTGTATCATAAAATGTTTTGTCCCTCAATCATTCCTTGCTTGTTTGTCAAAATATTAATTGGTCCAAACAATTATTGTCAAACTTTTGATTGAGATTGTCAGTTTTATGTGTTGACTATAATGGGTTGAATGTAGTGGATTAAGTTTTTTTCAAACAAGATGCAAGAGTCAGAACAAACGAATGTGACATTGGTAATTATTCCTTCAAGTGGGTTTTTTCTTGTTAAATGGGCCTTTTCATAGTTTAAGCAGGCTTACACCTACCAGTCCTTGTTGGCAGCAAAGTTTGCATTGTTATATTTGGATCTTCTTTCTATTGTTGTCCTTGCAGATGCCGTACAACCCCTAATAGATATAGCTCGATCCTACTTGGCTTCTTGGTACAAAGATATCACAAGGTAAGGTTTTTTATTTACCATGACTACTTTGGTTGGAAGAATGATGTAGGGTTGTCAAGTGTGTCATGGACGTCATAAGACCATATGATTTTAAAGTTGTCGATTAGAGTTGTAGTGAAGTTTAGGGGTTATATGTTGATAGGTACTCTATTGTGATGTGGTGGAGGCAAGTTTAGTGATGATGGAATGGGTCTTCCATTGGCAGGTTTTGAAGTAGTTTTTTCAAGTGATGATTTACAAATATTTCAAACTGCCTCCTTGTGGATGATTCCCCATACAAAACCTTAAAAAATTCTATAAGTACCATATCATTGTTTGTTGTATTTTGTAAGGTTTGAAACATTTAGGCACTTTTGCTTATAATTGATTTTCCTTATAATTAAGGTTTTGTTATTTAACTAACATTCAGATTTCAAAATAAACTATTTTTTTGGGCAAAGTAGATGTTTTCTTGTCATTCTACTGATTTTCAACGTTCATTTATTGACTAGTGTATACATGTACTTATGTAGCCAAGTACAACCACTTTTCTTTAGAAATATACTAGCAATGTTCCATGCTATCAATGTAGCTAGTAAAGGTAATGAGGACACATATAACGACGATGATGAAAACAATTTTTTCAACGATAGTAGAAAGTGCACAACTTGTAGGTCCATCATGATTTCTTTGTCCAACACATGGTCCTATATGTTAATATATGAAGGTCAGATTTTGTCACATGTTAAATTCCATTTCTCATGCTCAAATCTAAGGAGGATGATTTGAAGATCCTATGATCAAATGCCAACAATCTAAACATTCAAACAATTTTGCATGATTTGAAAAGAGGAATCCTTTGGATCTATGGCATCTACTTCCTCTTCATGTTGTTTAAATTTTGAATTAAAAGTAAATAAAAAGAGAGGTGTAATAGCATTGACCTCCATTACTTCAAGTTGAAATTGCATGTTGAAGCTTCTTTAATAGTTTTATTTTCTCCCAACCTTTGCAAATCATTTCATTCATGTTTTTCACATGAATCCATGCATCAAACAACCATGCACATAGGTTTGGTTTCATAATTGACATTCGAAAGTCAACTTTAGGATTTTCACCTTTTTCTAGTTGGCTTTTGATTGTTGATAGGTCCAAGAATGAAATTATCTCTTGAACTCATCTTTGAATAGGCATTGTAGGATGACATTTATAGGTTGAAGTACGTTAGTGTAGTTTGCTAGAATGAAAATGACACACACATTTGGAAACTTCAACTTCATCCAATCTAAAAATTATTTATTTTTGTGAATTGACCAACAAATAATCAACCAAACCATATTTTGTTCATCCCGTAAAGCAAATTTCTCCGCTTAAATTTTTCGATAAGGCATGAATGTGTTCAATAAACTTTTGAGTGGTTTCCAAATTAGACCAATGATTGGAGATGTACATAAGATGAAACCCACTTGAGAGACAATTTTTTCTTCCTTCATTCATGGGTGGGAGTGCCCAACTTATTGTGCCTTGGAACACAATTCGCAAAGGTGACATTGGCCCATCTATTACAAATTATACAACTGTTGTAATTTGTTTTTTATTTTCTATCCCTAGAACTTGTATGTGTTTGGCTCATTTTCTTTCCCATGTTCGATCCTTTTTGGTGGGTACAAGGTGAACTCTAGTTTGATCTTTGTTTATAACCAAACATGGAGGTATGTTGTAAATTTTGACAAGGTAAACAACTCAATGTGCCATGGATGTCCTTTCCGCCTCCCATGTTGATGGTAGTTTCCCTATTGTTGTTGTGGTTGTTTGGTAAAACCAACTCAAATGATACTTCATGAAATTTCTTGTCTACTCTAAAGATACTTTAAAGCCTCCTCGTTTTGTAAAGTCCTTTAAGAGTTCATGTGCTCTACTTTCAAAGATCCCTCTAATGATTGGTTTTACAATAGGTGTAGAAAGACCTTGTCCAATAGCACGCATGTTTTTCAACAAGATAGTCAATTCATCTTTCAATTTTGGTCTTGTTTCAAGAATTGAAAAATGTTTTTTTTGCAGTAGTGGAAGTTATCCTTTTTTCTATAACAACTTGCACATGTAGTTTCAACTCCACTATTGGGGTGAACCACTCATATAAATACCCTCTACTCAACTTCTCATATGGACCACTAACTTTTCTTGACTTTTTCTGAAATGTTTTTCGTTGGTGGAACGCACCTAGGAAATCACCATGTTTTTTCGGAGTTGCAAGAATCGAAAGCCAAAGGTGTGGTGCAAACCAATTTGTGTAAACACCTCTTTTCTTTTTCTTGTTGATTTTGAGTTGGTTGCATCATCAATGGTTTCTTTCTTGATTTCCCTTTCCGAAATCAATGTTGTTTGCATTGGTTTTTGTGGCCTTCCAACAAGTCTCTTGGAAGGTGGAAGTGTCGTTTCGTTTTCTTGATTTGCAATTGTATCTCCTTTGAAAGGGCCTAGATTTTGTGTGCTACAATAATACCTTCTCCTTTTTGTCCACTCTACAAAACATAGAATCTATCATTTTTTGTTATTTGCCTGTTGCCATTTCCTTTGCACATTTATGATACCTACCTATCTCAAATCTACATTAGGATGTACCTACATGGTATCTCTAAGATGCAAGTATGATGATTCTTACACTATGAAAACATTTAAAAAAAGTTTGCAAGTTTAGGTATGTGTAAATGAAAAGAAAGGCTATAGCAAATCAAATAAAATGTCATTGTAGGAATCTACTATCAAATTGGAAAATAAAAATCAAATGAAGCTTTCATTTCAAGCATTAAAAATATTTATAAAACTTGAAAGTACCTACCCCTTGCACACAAAGAAAATATTGAAGAACATGCATTTTTCAAGATTAGATGTATTATTAACTAATTCAAGAATTGTGATGTTTCATTCATCTTGCTGAAATAAATTTTAAAATAAAAAATGAAAATGAAAATGAAAAATATTATAGAATCAAGTGTCAAACCTTTTTTTTCGAAAAAAAATATTTTGACAAAAAATGCCGAACATGAGTCTAAGGTACGGTAGTCAAAATGTGGTGCCATTTTATCAAAAAAGAAATCTCAAAATTTTGATTACTGAAAAAAAAATGTACAATAAAATATTCTTGTTAGAAAATTTAACTAGTTTCCAATTTGTGAAACATTTCCAAGAAAACCATTGGTTGTTTAAGTTGTGCTGATTCACAAAATATCTATCTATGAAGGAAGGTAGTTTGTTTGTTTGTTTGTTTTGTTTGTAGCGATGAGATTCACCAAACTCGGATGTCTCAGATCATGTTCTTGGTCTCTTTGGAAAGCTCTCGAGGAGGAGGTATGCATTGGCTTGGTTTCATGGTGTTTGGACTTGCAGTGCAAAAGTTCTTGAATATTGAATGACTTCTTAACTATAAATTAAATTACATTGTAGCTGAAACTTTTGGAGGAATTGGAATGTGGCTTTGGTGTTGTTGGAAAGATCTTGATGAGCAGGATTAATGGAATTTTTTTGGTAAGATTTGGATTCAGAATGTGGGAGATATTGATTTTTAAGTGATTTCTGCCCTGAAAATTCAAATAAATTCCAAAAAACCAGGTTTTGGAAGGAGAAATCAGTTGAAAACCGTGGTAACACTTGGCCCAACGGCACAGGCCACACTAGTGTCATATGAATTAAAAGAATCTATTGTTTAACATCAGAATTATTATTTTTACTCTTTGCATGATCTTAAAAAATATCACTCCTATTTTGAGTTTAAATAGGTTTACAAAACCCTCAAACGAAAACTTATAACAATCATATAGTTTTCTTTATATTTAAAACATGATAATTGTTCATGAATATGTAACCTTAAAAATTTATGTGTTAGATTGTAGGGGAACTACAGGAAACACCCAAGATTAATAATGTGAGTTATTTATAGAATCCTATTGAATTTTGTAATAAAAAGTCAGAGTAAATGGGTTGTTAGGTGTTTTCTACTAAGTTTTATTTTATCTTTTGGGAAAACAAGCTTATATTTATTTTAAAAACTTTGAATTTGGATTCCATTAGGATTAAACATTAAAGCCTTTCCTCATTGGTGGGCTTATATTATCTCTAGCACCACAATAAAAGAAAAAGAAAAGTGTATGTGTGAGGCCCAAGTGAATTTAAACTTTGATCTGAATCTAGCATGATGCCCATTTGAATTTGCTTGGTTTGGTAAATGCAAATTGTGTTTGGAAAATGAGTGGTTGGGTTGAATATGAAACAAGTTTAAACTAAAACTCATTGGGATTTAAAAATAAGGGCTTAAAATGTAATTTCAAGCTATAAATAGATGGTAATAACTAGTGTCTCATTCAATGATGCAACAACAAACTTATGAAAATAACACAAATTTTAATTGGATTAGTGAAATTTGAAGAATTGAAATGATAACCTATTGCAAATACATTTGCATATAAGCAATTTAACACGTTTAGTTGAAGTTCAACATAATCCAAATTTAGAGAAATGAAACCCTAATTTGCAACCCTTTTTAAAATTTGTTTTTGAATCGAGCTCAAAGGTTCTTGAAATTGAAAAAAATTGCCAAAACTAAAATTGCAAGTTTAGAAAAATTTGAATAACCAGGCTCAAACGCACACCAAAGAACCTACCGAAACTTTTTTAAATGTCAAAACCAAGATGAGAAGTTCTTTCAAAAAAGAAAAGAAAAGGAAGAACTGGACAACACTGATTTATTGGTACTTATTTTGATGGGGTATCAACTTTTGAACATATCAACTGGTAATGGTATCAATTTTTAAAAAAAAATTTGTATTTGTAATGAATGGTATTGTATCTTTGTTTAGATTTTCGTGGTCTTGGTATTAGGGGTCCAAGGCTGATTTTGGGCTTGTATGTGACATGTAGGTATCCACCTGCTGGTATTGAGACGGATATAGCCTTGGTATTAAACTGGTATTACCTGAAGTCCCCAGTCCCTCGCAGGCAGGTATTGGCAGGAGATTGGAATGTGCATGGGGTGATATCAGTCTGGTCGGATTCTTTGATACCAGGACCCGTATATAAACCAGGGTTGGAGCCTGGTACCCGCCCAACACTGGTGTCTACTGTTAAGTCCTGGCCCGTCGACGCTGAAACCGTGGTACATCCGGGTAATGGAACTACCCTCCCTCCAAGACGCTAGGGACTAGTAGTTCGGGGCGGGAACGAACGAATGAATGCATGAAGTGGGCGGGTACTAAAAGATCCGACACCCGCCGACCAAACGGGGTCCAGATCCCGGGGCTCAACGGTAAAGGATTTTGGGTAGTCTCGTCAAATTCTCAGTTTTAGGTCGTCAGGATTTCCCTCCCTTTTCCTTCGGTTCGAAGAAAACACTTCGACGTTCGCTCTCGCACTCCCTTCGGTTTTGCGTCCTTGTTTTGGTCCCCTGTTTCTCCTTCATACACACACACAAACACCCTTCTTGTCTCTAGTCGTCATTGGCATCCTCCCCATTTCTCGCTCGCTATCGCACTCCCCGCTCTTTTGCGTCTTTTTTTTGGTCCCCTGTTTCTCCTTCACACACGCACACATACAAACGTTCTTCTTGTCTCTCGTCGTCACTAACATCCTCCCCATTTTTTTCTCTTCGTTGCTCTTTTCACAGTTTGGTTTGGTTTGGGGTTTGTTATGTTTTTCCTCCATATATCCAAATCTTTTCTTGAGGCAGAAACCACACTCCGGAGCTTGTGTTGAGTCGCTCTTCTTCTCTCTCAGAGACCTAGTGCTACCGTTGCACCGGCGAGGTTTTTTTGGACTGAGATTTGAAAGAAAAAAGGCTTTCGAGGAAGGTTTTCAGATGTAGAGAGAGAGAGAGAAGCGTCGCCTTGCAGTATTGGATGCAGCGGCTCTCTGTGGAAAGAAGAACAAGAACAAGAAGCAGCGTGCAGTTAGGTTTGGGGATTTGTTGACCATTATTGTTCTTCTCCTCGGAACAAACTACAGAAAAAAGGCGGCGGACGAGGCGAGAAGAGAAGAGGGATATGATAGGAGGGGGTCCAGGACGGGAGCTGTCGTCGCCACCGTCAGATGGCATATCCAACTTGCGCTTCTCCAACCATAGTGATCACCTCCTTGTTTCTTCCTGGGACACTGTAAGGCTATTCTTTTGTTCTCTACATTCTTTGTCCTCGAGTTTTTTTTTCTCTTTTCAGTTCGGAGTTTTGGTCTAGAGCCTCGACCTGCTTGTGTAGCACTACTAGATACTCTCCTTTACTTTGTCCTTTGATTCTGTGATAAGGAAGTTGTGTCTAGTCTTCTTTCTCTGTCTTTTGCCTGTTCTTTACACGTCTATTTCCCATACATTTTTCTTTTTAAGTGGGGGAGAGGTCACAGGCTAAGGGAGGGGTGGATTTTTTTGGCAGAAGGTGAGACTCTATGACGCGAGTGCCAACATATTGAAGGGAGAATTTGCACATAGAAAGCCTGTGCTTGATTGCTGCTTCCATGATGATTCTTCAGGGTTTAGTGCCAGTGCAGACCGCAATGTGTGTAGGTATTGATCAACTTTGTCCTTAGAGTTTCTTTCTCTGCTCTTCTCAGTAGACAAGATGCATTGCACTGTTTTTTCCCCCACTTTTGAGATTTTATCAACCTCATGTCTTTAGGTTGTTTCTGCTTCCATTTGTGTAATGGCACCATCCAGTTCTCTGTGTGACTTTACTTGTCATCGGAAGTATATGCATCACACAATTGCCATCAAGTTTTCTTTTCCACTGTGAGCTTAGACTGTGTCAGATTCATTCAAAACCCTGCTTCCTTCACAAAGACCCACTAGCTATCAGGTCACGTTTTCTATGCCTGAGGTTGTTCTATTTATACTCTATTGACAATCTGATAACTGTGATGGTAGGGCCCCTTTCCTGCACAGATATGGGTTTCCCAAAGAGACTGCAGTGAACAGTATACAACAGCAATCAAAGTCTGATTTGCCTACTAATTCTGTGAGTCCTGCAGATTTGACTTCAACACTGGAAGAGAGGACCTCTTGGGGACACATGAGGCACCCGTGCGGTGTGTAGAATATTCACATGCAACAGGTAAGATTATGAAAAAAACCTATGCCCTCACAATATGCCAAGAAATAGCAAGATTTTCACATATGATTCAGTTCTACCACACTATTACCAATCTGGTTAGTCTAAGTGGTTATACAGATTCCAACTTTGCTCATACCTGTAGTTATAATGAGATCTGTGTTCTGGAGTTGGTTTATGAACTCTCAATCAGCCTGTAGAGGTTTTATGGGCGTTCTCCAAGCCCTAAATTTGAGTTTGTTGAATCATGGAGGTTGTGTTGCATACGGCAATAGTCATAGTATTTGCTATTTACTATGGAGTGTTCTGGTTCTGTTTTGTATCGAGTTGCCATGGATTATAAGCCCATGCAACTGTTATCTAGTGTATGTTGGAATCATTATAACACCAATTGGAACTGGCTGTAGGGCAAGTTGTAAGTGGGAGCTGGGACAAGACGGTGTGTGCTTGGGATGCTCGAGGAGGAACACGGGTTGGCACCTACCCACAGCCAGAGCGAGTTTACAGTATGTCACTAGTTGGACATCGCCTGGTGGTTGCTACTGCAGGCCGTCATATCACTGTTTATGATCTCCGGCACATGCCACATCCAGAACAGCACCGTGAATCATCCCTCAAATATCAGACCCGATGTGTGCGTTGCTACCCCAATGGCACAGGTAGGGTTTTCCATGTTCTGCTAATTCATGTGTTGCAAGTTGTATCTTATTGCAGGTCTGGTAGGCCACAAGAGAGTCAAGGATTAACTTGTTTAGATTGTGAGAGCCAGAGACTGGTGTCTGAAGTGTGGTGTGCATGACAGGCTATGCACTAAGTTCAGTTGAAGGCCGTGTTGCCATGGAATTTTTTGATATGTCAGATGCAGGCCAAGCTAAAAAGTAAGTCTTTACTACATATCTTGTCTGGCTTGGTGTCTTTTCCAAAAGTTCTGTTAAATACTGGTGTGAATGTGCCATCAATCCTTGTACCCTAAATCCTTAAGCGTATCCCTAGTGTTGGAAAGGAGAATGTGGGTGTGCTTCTTGCTTGCCAAGTTTACAGCAGCTGACTCCTACTCCTAGTGCTGAACTTTACACTGAAGATGTACTGTACTTTTTAGTTTGTTATATAGTTATCTACACCCACTGTTGGGAGTTGTGGCAGCTTGCCAATGCTATTTCTGATGAAGGTGATGGTCTGACACTTTTTGAGTGACTCTCTTGAGGTTATGATATACTTATTGTTGCATTACCTTCAAAGTGTTTTTGTGGAGATTTATCTACATTCTCATAGAGAAGCACTCTTTCGTTAACAAATTTGTGTTTGCTACTCGATTTGTTTTCTGACTTAATGTTTTGCTGTATGCAGATATGCATTCAAGTGTCACAGGAAGTCTGAGGCAGGTCGAGATACAGTTTATCCTGTTAATGCGATTGCTTTCCACCCAGTGTGAGTTTCTCTGCCTTTCAAAGTTGTTCTTTTTGTTGAAAGGCTTGGCTGGTGTGTGCCTACACTGTAGGGAGCAGTCTTTGGTCTTTTTCAACCTAATTGGGCACATTATGTCTGTTGTTATTTTTTAGTTTGTGGTTGAGCATAACCATCACTTCAATGTGTTTTCTTTTTCAATTGACTATATACATGTACTCTTCAGAGCATTCTTCAAGAGGCATTTGTTTGAAATGTCACCAGGCAGGTGTGTTAATCTGAGATTTGTGGTGGAGCTGTGCAGTTATGGTACATTTGCGACGGGTGGCTGTGATGGGTTTGTCAATGTCTGGGATGGTAACAATAAGAAGCGCCTATACCAGGTTTGTAAGGATAAATTTGACTTTGAATAGAACTAGTTATAAGTTGAAAAGCTACAAATGGTTGGCAAACAGATGACTGCCATGATGATTTAGCATAAGGTGCAGGTTGTTTTCATTCTTAATGTTATTTGTAATTTGTGAAACATAAGTGTAATGTACCATAGTGAACTTGTTTGTCCAGATGTCAAAAATCCTGATGTTTTTGCTGGATCTGACAGAGCAGTATCTTCAAAGTCTTGTTGTGGTGCTTTATCTGTAATGTGATAAGTATGCTGCCATGTGCTGCAACTGATTGGTTGTAAGTGCATACTGGCACAACGAAGAGCAAATAATTAGTGGATAATTCATTTCACCAAGTATTGGTTTCCACACTATTCTAATAACAGTGCATAATTGTTGGTGGCAGTACTCAAAATACCCAAGTAGCATTGCTGCACTTTCGTTCAGCAGAGATGGTCGCCTGCTGGCTGTTGCATCCAGTTACACATTTGAGGAGGGTCAAAAGCCGTAAGAGATCTAGCCATAAAGCTTATATCTAGGGTTGCATGCACTTGACTTCTGTTGTGTGCTTTGGAGAGAATGGGAATGTTGAAACAACTATTCAGTTGTGTAGCCTGAGGGATGTAATATTTCGTGAGTGAGCGAGGTCAGTCACAGAACATTAATTGAGTGTTGACTGTACTGTTGCAGGCATGAACCGGATGCTATATATGTGCGCAGTGTGAATGAGGCTGAAGTGAAACCCAAGCCAAAGGCATATGCCCCAGCTCCCTAAGTTCATTGTTTTTTCCAACTTGGTTGTAGCTTGGGTTGTTAGCGTCAATTGTTTTTTTCCATTCCTTGATGGATGTGATTAAGAAACTATACTTGAAAGGAGAAAGTTGAGTATGTGTGGGTCAGCTTTCATGGTCAGAACAAGGTAGTAAAGTTTCTTCTCAAACAAGGGCACTACTATGGTTTCTAGGACTGTCAAGTGCAATTGACCCATTCTAGTTGAAGGCCTGAATTTTGTCAGGTGCAATTGTGAATCATCCATGTTGTGTAAGAAGAAGAGTGGTTGATGTATAAGTATAGGCAAAAAGACAAGAGCTTGGAGTACAGAATGTGTGGGAGTATCTCTTCCAACTAGTTCCTAGTAGTTGCCTTCTGCTTCAGTATTAGTGCATGTTTGGTTGAACATTTTTATGTTCATACCTTCAGAAATTAGCTCCTGGTCATTCAATTTTTGGAATAAAATGCTGGTGATTAGGTGCAAAAGGATCATATTGCTTGAATGATAATTGTGAGTGTAGAGAAACATGAAGTGGACTCTCAAATGAATTTGAACTCCATCTTGCAGGTACAAGGTTTTCTCATGGTTCAAAACTTGGGCCTTGCATGGTGTCTGAAATTGGAATTTTTTCTATATGTGGCCCTTGCACCTTCGTGTCTTCTGTGGTCAAGTGTCTCTCTTAGCATGTATGGTTTTGTCAGCTTGTTATAGTGGGCTTTGCTCAATATGTATTTCAAAGAACTTGACATTGAAGGGAACTGGTTTAGGGGTCAAAATCGTGTTCAGGATTTTCTATCTGCAGATGTCAATCTACCTGCAATCTTCTGCAGAAGAGGAAGTAGTTAACCAGTTTGCAGATTGCTGTTGCTCTCTGCGTCTCTGTTCAATTTTGACATGAAAAGGGTTTTGGTCTAAATGATTGAAAAGTTTACTAGAAATGCCAATTGATGATCATAGAAGATCTTGTGCGGTTTTGCCCCCCCTTGCAGATGCTGTGAAACTCCTCATCAGATGACCTGAGAACCAAGCTCCTCAAGTGAAGGTTAGTTAACATCTTCTGGAACACCGTCTCATGAGTATGCCCTGGATTCTCTCTCTCAAAGCATTGAGTGATGTTGGAACTGTACTGCTGAAATTCTATGATTGTGCATCTGTATCAAATCCATTACATTGTGGAACTAGTTATTAACTGTCTGCATTGTTGACCAATTCTGCAGTTAGGGCAGGGCAATGTGGTTTTGAAACTTGCCCACAGAACTTTGGAAGCCTTAGTAGGTTCTCACTTCTCACATCTTATGATGATTTGTAGTTCTCCAATTTCAACTGGGTTGCCTAGGGTTATAGTGTGGAATTGAACACAATCATTTTCAAGAGTTCATGAGTACCAATAACCAGTCGGTGTTGGCTTGACGCTTGGAGAAAAGTTTCTTTTTTTTGAGCATGACAAAGTCACGTTTCATGCCTTTTCTTTGCAATGGCCAAGCAGTGTTATCTAGTGGGCATATTTGGGCACACACCGATGTTGTTGGGGGGAATAACCTGCAAATGAACAAAGGAAATAAGTAACTTCTTAGTATATAATGAGAAGCACGGATGTTTTCAGTTTTTACTAAAAGGGCTTTCTCCTAGTTAGAAGGAAGCATGTACCTGAAAGCCACAGTGAACCAGCATACACCAGCACACCATGAAGGATGCATGGTAAGTGGTCAGGAAATAGGTTTCTGTTGGGTTCCAGTTCCCTAGCCAACCATGGTGGTTAGCTGAGTTGCTTTTTTAACTACCTACCTATTAACAACCCACAAGCAGGTTGTTAGTAGGTAGGTAGTTAAAACAGTCCTGACCTATGTATAAACCATCTACTTACCTAGTAGTTCTCTATTTTCCAACCTATCTACCTGCATATGAGACCTATTTATAAACCATCTACTTACTTATTAGTTCTCTATTTTCCAACCTATCTACCTATATATGAGACCTATTTATAAACCATCTACTTACTTATTAGTTCTCTATTTTCCAACCTATCTACCTATATATGAGACCTATTTATAAACCATCTACTTACCTAGTAGTTCTCTATTTTCCAACCTATCTAACTATATATGAGACCTATTTCTTATGGAATTGGATACCAAGGTCAAACCATGTACTAACTCAGTTAAGGTTCATCCAAAACTGAGTAGACAACAGGCATCCAGTGGATGGTGTGTTGGTGGGTGCTGGTTCACTGTGGTTGTGCCTGAGTGACTATTTTAACCAATTTTCTGTAGGACTCCTAGGCCACAGGACTTTTAATTTTGAAAACTTTGGCAATGGTTTACTTGACAGTTATGGTTGTTTGTCCTATGTAATGTGTTAGTGAGATTCATATCCTAATTAATCATGGCTCTGCTCACAACTTTTTTGCTTTTTTTAAAGGAGCCATATTGATTGGGCCATCAGCAATTTTTTTGGGAACATTGGGCATGCGCCCAATGAAAGCACCTCTTTGGACCCCAGTTGCAAAATAGAAACAAATGTGAACCCCTGGATTTCACCTTTTTAGTTTATATTAAGGGGAGTTTAACTTTCGGCAAAACCACCTGGGATAAAACCCAGGTGCTATTGCAAACATCTGGGGGACCATAATTGGGAACACTTTGGGAACATGGGAACCCTTTGGGAGCGTGATGGGAACACTGTGGGAAAGGGAAAAAGTAAAAAATCCCTTTGTCCCCCTTCATGAGTGCATGCTGAGCCTCCTCATTGGCTGCATGAAAGTTCTCTTTTCAAAACTGTTGCTTGCCATTTTTCACCTAGGCTAATGGCAGGGGCAAAATTTTGGGGACATGGTAAGAAAAAACTTATTTGACATAAAATTCATAAGAAATGTTAATCCAGCTTTTTTGCTGGATAAGGCCCTTCCAAATGGGTAGTCTTCAAATTTCAGGGATGCCCTACTTCTCAGGCCTTACCATAGTATGGAATCCATCCGTCTTCATGTCCTATGACAGTACATTTTTTGGGCTTTGTCCTAGATGGGACAAGTGATCTGCTTTTGTTCTGCCAGTTCCATTTGTGATGTCAATTGACAATGGGGAACACTCTTTGTATTGTGATATGAATCAACGGTGAGAAAACCCAATTAGACTGTGTAAAAGGCCCTGCTAAATCCCATTAAACCTGATGAGACAGCATCTTGCAGTACCAGGCTCCATGTGTTCCTTCGTGGAAGGGACCCCTCCCATAGCAGGTCAAAACTTGTTGCTGCTTTGGATCTGTTATTTAGGGCAATTTGGGGAGGCAGGGGGAAAAAGAAAATGCGACCTTCTAGTCCCTGAAGAAATTTTGATTTGGAGAAAAACCTTAAACATCCTAGAGAAAACTATATTCTAGGTGAGATGCATATAGCCCACGTAGGATATGCGTCTGATTTTTGACAACACCAAGGTGGTCTTCAAATAATTTGTGCTTGTTTTTGTTATCTTGATGAGGCTTGGCTAATCATTACAAACAAGCATAGTGAATTGCATCCTCAAACGAGTGCTTCTTTCAATCCTGATCTGATGATCACTTTCCCTTGTTGATGAGTTTCAATTTGCACTTGGGAAGAAAGGTTTCAAATCTCCTCTTTCAAAAAGTTCCAATCCTCAGCCAATTTCCTTAGCTGATGAGCTTCAATTATATTTGAAAAAAAAGCTTTCATGTCTCCTCTTTCAACCGCTACCTATCACTTTCCTTAGCTGAATGAGTTTTAATTACACTTCAAAACAAACAATAGTCAGGCATCCTAACTTGAAGAGTACAAAGTGGGGTTGGCTGCATCCTCTTCTACCCCCTTTGTAACCCACCCTGCTCTCACTTCCACTCTTCTTGTTCTGTTACTCACTATTTGATTGTACGATAATCTTTCTGATTGGTAATTGCCATTTGGAACTTAAACAAATTCAAAGTACCTACCTTAGCAGCTTCAACACTAATTTAGATTTCTTGTAAAAATGTTGAAAATTTCAAAACACACAAGATTTTCAAAGAACAAAAAAAATAAAAAATTGTGAAGGAAAATAGCGCATCTTTTAAAATCTTTCTAGAATATAATCATGAAATCTGTTCAAAATCATGGAATCTTTGATTATTAATTAATTAATTATTTGACATACATGAGTTGAAATTGCCCTTGTACTATGGTATCATGTTCCAACCATTTGTGCTCCATTTCCCTTTCTTACCTATGCTTTCTTGTAAGTAAAGATTTTTGGCAAGTTTTAGTTTTAAAATTGAGTAATAAAAAAGGCACTCCTCCTGCCTTGCACAGGCCCCCTTCTTCTAGTAATGCTCTCAACCTCAGGCCTTACCCTACATGAAAACCCAGTAATAGAGGGCAAAAAAATGCCATTTATTGATAAAGAAATCAGGAAATCTTTGTTTTTCTAGCGTACATTAGACGAATTTGGCTAATTTCTTTTGTTAAATTTCACAAAAAATTTCGATACCAAAAAATGAAAAAAACACAAGAAGGTTCAGTAATAGGCAATTATAAAACTTTGTGACATTTTAAATTATGATTAAAAATGTAATTACTTATAGCAACGAAATTGAATTAAGATGAAATTATAGAGTCATCGATCTTGGGACGGGATGTGGATAATTGGGAAGATCGTGGCCGTCCATACAGGGCGAGGATTCCTATCAATGGTATAGTGCTAACGTCATCGTCATCGTCTTCTTCGTCGTTATCTTGTTTTGCGGAGCATGTCACACCAGAATGAGCTTTGTCACTGTAACTCCGCTTGCTCGCCATTGTCGTCGTTGGGCTTCTCCCCCCTGCCCCCAACACAACCGCATTGGGAAGAACTTCTTGTCTGCATTCCGTTCTTTTTTCCTCTTGATTTTCAGTCTCTCTATTTTTCCTTTTCCCTTGAGAGACTGGTTGTAGTTTGCACAATTGCTTTGAGAAACCATCGCTTTTTGTTTGTGTTTTATTGGGGGATTGATTGTTTTTGGTGACCAGTTTGTAGTTAGTCAGTCATTCAGTCGGGCGGGGGACTTGGCGATGGGGCCGATTACGAATGGAGCAGCAGCTGCTGCTGCTGTCGACGACGACGCCGGAGGAGTCGCGTTGAGCAAGGCAGGAGAGAGAGTAACAGTGCGTGAGATTTCTTCTTACAGTCCTGTGCAAGAGAGTAGGCTGCAACACAAGCCGCCTCTCCCGTCTGTGTTTCATTCTAGCTTCAAGCTCGCACATGGACCGCCATCTTCGGCTGCGGACAACGCCGCTGAGATTAAGAAGCTTTTTCCATGTCTCTTTGGTCAACCTTCAGTGGAGCTTATTCCTAGTGAAAGAGGAGAACTTCACAGGTCTTTGAAAGTTGGTGTGGTGTTATCTGGTGGTCAAGCTCCCGGTGGCCATAACGTCATTGCTGGCATCTTTGATTACCTTGAAGAGCATGCCAAGGGGAGCATCTTGTATGGATTCAGAGGAGGTCCTGCAGGGATTATGAGGAACAAAGTGGTAGTCATCACTGAACAATTTCTGTTTCCTTACAGAAACCAAGGGGGTTTTGACATCATTTGCAGTGGCAGGGATAAGATTGAGACTCCGGAGCAGTTCCTGCAAGCAGAGGAGACGGTGAAGACTCTGGACTTGGATGGGTTGGTTGTCATAGGAGGTGATGATTCCAACACCAATGCTGCTCTCTTGGCAGAGTATTTCAGATCCAAGAATGTCAAGACACATGTCATTGGATGTCCAAAGACCATTGATGGTGATCTGAAAAGCAGTCATGTGCCCATAAGCTTTGGATTCGACACTGCATGTAAGATTTACTCGGAGATGATCGGGAATATTATGGTGGATGCAAGATCAACGGGAAAGTATTACCATTTTGTGCGGCTGATGGGCCGGGCAGCTTCACACATCACTCTTGAATGTGCTCTCCAGACTCATCCCAATGTTGCAATCATTGGTGAGGAGGTCAATGCCCATAAGCAGACATTGAGGCAGGTGACAAATGGGATTGCAGATGTTGTTTGCAAGAGGGCTGAAATTGGGAAGCAATATGGTGTGATTCTTATACCCGAAGGTTTGATCGATTTCATCCCAGAGATTCAACACCTCATTGCAGAGCTCAATGAAATCCTGGCAACAAGTGTGTGCGATGAAGCAGGACACTGGAAGGAGAAACTCACCCCTCCATGTCGAGCGCTTTTTATCTCCCTCCCCCATAGCATTCAGGAGGAGCTTCTGCTTGAGCGAGACCCTCATGGCAATGTGCAGGTGGCAAGAATCGAGACTGAGAAGATGCTTATATCAATGATTGAGACTGAACTTCTTGCAAGAAAGCACGAGGAGACTTACAAGGGCACTTTCAAGGGCCAGTCACATTTCTTTGGGTATGAAGGTCGATGTGGCATGCCCACAAACTTTGATGCCACATACTGCTATGCCCTCGGATTTGCTGCTGGTGCTCTCCTCCACACAGGACAAACAGGTCTGATTGCATCCATCAGTAATTTGGCAGCACCTTCAAAGGATTGGACTGTTGGAGGAACAGCTCTCACTGAGCTCATGGATGTGGAGCGTCGCAAAGGCAAATTCAAGCCTGTGATCAAGAAGGCCATGGTCGAGCTTGATGGTGCTCCATTCAAGAAGTTTGCATCTCAGCGTGATCAATGGGCAGTGGAAGACTCTTACTTGAGCCCTGGTCCCATCCAGTTTTCAGGCCCTACTGCAAATGATATCAGTTACACACTCAAGCTTGAGCTTGGAGCTCTTGATGCCTGAAATCTGGACATTGCTTGTAATGATCTCGTCCTTCTCGGTTTTCATCCATATGCAAGACTTGTCAAATTATGCTGGGTATGACACCTTGGCTCTTTTCCCCGATTTAGGTTTCTAGAGAGTGAGATGTAAGTGAGTGCATAAGCTGTGGTTTATAAAGTTACAATTGAACTCTATTTCTTTCTTGAAGTTTCTGGTCATGATCCTCATGTGCTTGAGGCTTTATGTGTGTGCTGTTGAAGCATTCCAATTGGGTGTGACTTGATGAGCTTCAAATCCAACTGTTGACAGCATTGAGTAACCAGAGATGCATTGAGTCCATCTGATGGTGGAATTCATTGGAAGTAAAATGGCCATGGATTGTTAGTAGCATTTCAGTAGCATGAAAAACAACTTATAAAGCAAGAGTGCAAACAATACAAAAAGTTTTGCATGTCAGTTCAATCAGCTTCCAATTTCTTCAGGTCAGCAATGGCATTGTTTCACACCACCAGATGTTACAATCCTATACAAACTTAGATATTTAGGTGACAATGTAGCGAGTTCCTCAAAATGGCACATAAATGCTGAAGGTTCACATTACATGACCATCTTTGGTAGTCAGGAAGCGAACAATAACATACCCAGTTGTAGTAATGAGTTGCATTAATCTATTTACAGTTACCTATTTGGGGCAGTGCATTTTCCCCCAATTTTGTGATTTAGCTGAGATGGTGATCATCCATAAGGCAATATAGCCAAATTTGGCTTTTAAAAAACATGAAAGGAAAACAAAAATCCTTATACAGTTTTGGCTACCTACTTGAAACATTGATAGAAATTTGGTGATTTCAAAAGATTTATTTTTTTCGAATTTTGGAAATTTTCTTTTAAAAAATCATTGATTTTGTGACAAAAAAATTCAAAAATTTAGCAATATTCCTAAATTTTGCATAGAAAAAGGCTGATTTGGGGACCTGAATCATGAAAATCTCCATGAGAGGATCTTTCAAACTCATAATCCAAGGATCCTTCTAAAGCCAATTTTTCGTATCCATTATAGTGGAAAAAATATGGATAGATGAATTTATTTTATTATAATTGAAAAATGACTAATGGTCTCAAGTGAACTTCATCTATGAACCATGAATTAAGCTACATGAATCACAATATGAAACTTTATATATCTATATAAATGATTCTAACTTGAAAGTATATCTTTTTGAAAATATTAGGTTTTAATTTCTTAACATTGAAAGATATTAGGTTAAGCAATGGAATAAATCTTGTGTTGTGGGATGATGGCACCTTGTGGGTTAGGTTCCACATCTAGGGGTCGGTATGGTTTGCAATGTGCCTCAACCTTTTATCTATGTAATGTTCTTGGCAATGTTTTTGTTTCATTTTTGCAAAGTAGCTAGTGGGGCTGCATTTAAAGTGCATATGGTGTTAATCTGACTAAAGTTATTATGTGTGGAGAGCTCCATTTGGTTTCATTGGAAATTTTTTTTTTTTGAAGATGGTTGCTACTTAAAATGTGAAGGTGAAAAATCTAGATTTTATTCCAAATTTATAGGTGAAAAAGTTTGGCTATACATAGAATTAGGTTAAAATGTTTAGTTACTATTCTTTTGCACTTAGAGTTTTTTTAAGGTGACATGTTAATTAATTAATTATTTTGAAATATTCCAATTATTTTAACAAATTGTACTATTACACATACAATGCAAAGTTTAAATTGCAAGCATAATCAACATAATCAAACAGGAAACACATTAGTAAATAGAAGCACTTATAAAAAAATTGAACCCTTCAAACCAACCATTCTAGCACAAGTGACTTACAAAACCATAAGCTAGTATCCAATTACAACAAATGCAAAGATAAACCATTGGAATTGGACTTTGAAGAGAAGGTAGAAAATGCCTGCATCATGCAAAGAAAGTTGTGTGGCTTTTAAAACAACAATTCAATTTAGTATAAACATAACTACCAACACATTTTTGCCTTTGCAAAACTAACAAAACAATTGCACAAAACATATTACCTAGCCATAATAACAATATCAATGACAAGCTCTTTGCCACTATTCAATGTAATCTACCAATGAATTTTCTTACAAAATATAGAACCATTTTGCAAACATTGCACAACAAATGGCAAGTGAGTAATGAGCCTATTGCAAAGTTTTGACTTCGTAAAAGCCAAAATAAAAAAATATTTTTCATTTTTCATTTTGCCTACTATTTGCATCATGGTTAATTTAACTAATTTGACATATTCGGGATCTTGGACACTAGTGCTCAAGATGTTGTCACAAGGCCCCACATTTTTGTTAAAAGATTCAAGTCAAAGGGGGGCAACACACATGTTATCACATTTGATTTCATTTTGATCTTCAACGTGCCCTATTGCCAATCAAGGACAATAAATGGAACATCTCACCCACTCTCATATCTTGTTCATCCACCTTGTAATTTTTCCATAATAATAATAATAAAATTAATAACGTAAACATATTTGGCAAATGATCATAACATTCCAACTATAACCAATAAATTGGGGATACATAATTCCAAGAACATCCCTGTCACCATGGGTTAGAAATTAGTTTTTAATTTGTGAATAAATTTTTTTGCAATCCTTTCCAAAACACACAAAATCATGGACCTTTTATTTACATGAACATGAAAAAGAAATGAAAAACAATGACAATGAAAGGCAAAAGAGAAAAATTACATGGCTTATTTTTGCATTAGTTTTTCACTAAGGATTCAAACACAACAAATACATCATCTATCACCATTGAAAACAAGGTCTCAAAATCCTAATGAATTGCCCAAACATGATGACCATTTAGCTCGAATGCCAAATGTGAAACTTTAGAATCTAAATTAAATATCCAATGCATATGGATGTTCTCATGTTTGAACTCCAACAATGATTTGAATGATTTTAAATTTTTAGCAATGAACCTGGAAGTTTGATCATAATACATATTATAAACAACATTGTGACAAACCTTGAAGGGGAAAATGATGAAGGATCACAAGAGTAGGAAACAACATTCTAATCATGGATTACAAAAAGCTCAACCACAATAGGGTTCCTATTAGAATATAAGTAATTGAATTTGTAAGAGAGTTATACATGCATTCTGAAAGATAGTAAATAAATTCAAACAAATATATTCACAATAAGATATGATAGTAAAAAAATCAAAAACCTCACATGAACACATGAACTTTTGACTATCCAATTTGAAAAAAATCAATTACAATTTATTTTAATACATGATATGTCAAACATAATAAATGAAAGAAATTACAAAATCATTTTTCACATCACATAAACACAATTCTAAAAAAGAGCTAGACAAATAATATGTGAGGCAAATATGAACATCCACCAATTCACATGGTGTAGGATCAATGAGTACTAATTGCACAACAAATACCATGTCACAAAAGATTACAAACTGATGGATTATTTTTAGAAATGTGAAAATAGAGAATTAAAAACAAAATGAAAGATAAATGTCACTATAGGGGTTGATTTAGCTTTTTGATTTATATTGTGAAACATATTCTGAATGTAAAACTCATTGTAGATAATAGGTAACAACATATACACAAAATATCATTCCATGGGCATGTAATCAAATTCTAATTATCTTCCAAAATGCACAAAAGAAAAAGAACTATATTGAAATTTTTCTTTTTTGAAATTGCACAATGTTGGAATTGGTTCAATGCATCCCAAACTTACAATGAAAACTTCAATTGTTTGATCATTTGAAATTTTTAAAAAGGACAAAATCTTCTAATCAAAGGGTAGGTACTTTGTTGATGCATTTCATGGAAAATCGATGAAGATCCAAATGGATGCTCTTGAGACTTTGTTGCATCAAAATGCAGTGACACTCCCTAGCAAATCTCGACTACTTTGGTTTGAGCAAATCCATTGCATAATGCACACAATGCTTACAACCTACAACCATTGTCTTCCACATTGCAATGAAACACAAGCATGCCTTGAGATTTCAATATCCACTATTAACAAGAATTAAATGCATCGGACTTGGCAAAGAAGTACTCCCTTTGTTGGTGGAAGAGCTTCAAAGCTCTTCAATGAGCAATGAACTTCCTTCTTTGCTCAACTTAATCATCTTAAAAGTTGTTGGCAACTATAAACGGAATTGCAATGTTGTTTGTGAAGGAAAGGAAACACAAGCTCATTGAGGGACAACAAAATGAAACACAAGCTCAAGGAGTGGAGACAAGATGAAACATAGAGGAGTGAAGCTTTGGCAACCTCCAATAGACACCAAGTGAAAAGGCGGTGAGAAAATATTAAAGTTTGTCACAAACAAGCTATGTGGATGGCCACATTGTGGCTTTTGGGCAAGATCTCCAGTATTCTTCCATGCAAATAAATGACACCCTTTTCGCCCAAAACAGTTCACCCTTGGGTGCTTTCTGGAAACTTTTAATGATTCTCCCCCTTTTTCCCTTTAACTGGTAGTTGGCCCTTAAAGAAAACACTGGTTCATGGACACAAGAGTACCCAAACTTTAAAAAGCCTCACCAAATGCCCATGCAATGACTTTTGGAACCACCCAACCTCACATTTGATATAGAAACATCAATTTACACACACCACATCAGTGATTTTTTTGGGACAATTTTTTTCTTCCCCCTAGTGGAAATTTGACTAATTTTTTGCTAATTTCTTTGAACATTTCACCAAAATTGGAGAAAAAGAAAAAAAAAACCCTGGATCCCGTGGTTACTATGGAGAGGAAGTTCAGCACCAAGCTCAAATAACTAATATTTTAAAAAGAAATACCTCTCTCATAATTAATAATCAGCAGTTTTTGTTGAAATAATTTAATACCAAAAGAAATGAGGTCCAGCAGCCCCAATTTGAATAGGTATCTCAAGTTTCAATGCGGTAGCCCACAATGCCAAGGCCCACTCCACACCCCACTAGTTTACTGATCTTGATTAAACATGAAATTAGTGGACAAAACCTCTCTTATTTGCTACTGCAATACCTGAACAATTTCACCATAAATTAAATTATTTTTCATTTTGTTAAATTTTTTAAATATATATATATATTCATTATTTGTGCCAAAATTTTGATAAAATTAAGAATCAGCAAGAATTCAACTGTTAGGTTTGAACTACAGACCTTATAGGTCTTCTAATCCCATTAAACTATCCCATAAATTTGAAGAGACTATGTTTATTATTTTTTATAATCATTCCTTGTCAAAAATTTCAGAATTAAAAAATCAAGTGCTGAAATTAAAAATTAAAATTTAATTAATTATTTGACAGTTTGTTGTCGAATCCAATTAGTGAATACGCTAGTAGAAAATTGGTTGTTTAGAATTTTAGAGAGAAAGTGAACTCCTATTGTAATGACATTGCCCACCGACCTTCCATTTTGCAAATTGCCCTTTGTGCAAGGCTTGGTGCGGAGCCAGGGTTTATCGCCAGGGCAATATTCCTTTACTTTTCACCAGCAAGTGGCAGTTGTTGGTTCACACAGCTCCTCAGGTGTCCATGCAGAGGGCCACAGTGAACCAGCACCTACCAGCGCACCATGAAGGATGGATGGTAAATGGTGAGGAAACAGTTTTCTGTCGGATTCCAGGTCCCTAGCTAACCATGGTGGTTAGCTCAGTTGCTTTGTTTTACTACCTACCTACTAACAACCCACAAGCAGGTTCAGGTTGTTAGTAGGTAGGTAGTAAAAAAAAGCTCTTACTTATGCATAAACTATAAACCATCTACTTAACCACCTACCTAGTAGTTACCTAGTGGTTACCTATTTTCTAGTTACTTATTTTCCTACCTATCTACCTACATATATGAGTCCTATTTCCTATAGAATTGGTCAGGAAGATGAAACCAACTATTAACTAACTCAGTTGAGGTTCATCCACAACTGAGTAATAATGGGCATCCAGTGGATGGTGCGCTGGTAGTAGGGTGAGGATTGAAGCTTAAGGGTTGAAGCTTGAGAACTGATGCTTGAGATCTGCTGCATGAGAAACAATTGATGTTTTCAGGGTTAGGAGAAAGAAGGCTTGATTAGGAGGAGAATTGATTCCTGCTTGCCAGATTGAAAAGCTTCATTCAAGAGGAATTGAAGTTTTGAGTGTTTTGCAGCAGCTTGAAGCTTGAAGAAGCTTGAGAGATATAAGTATTGCAACACAATAATCATTGACCTAGCCCACGAACAGAAGAATATAAATTCCCAGAAGCGCTGAAAAAGTGGCGCAACTGCGAGCGTCGACAAAGACAGACAGTTGTCGTCGACGCGCATTTTGCCATCGCTGCAAAGAGATATATTCCCGCAGGGACGGGGGAAGAGGGCCGGGGGGGCCGGGGGGACTAAAAATTTCTAGTTAAACCCTGCGGTCGGTCGTTTTGTCCATCGGTCGGTGTCTTCACGTTGAGGTCTGAATCCCAGCGACCAGTGTTTTTTATCCGCATCCATCGGTCCAATATGGAGCTTGTCGTCTTCTGCGAGGGAAAGCTTCAGAGCTGGGGTTCTCTTCCTCTCTCTGCTCTTGTTATCTCTTCTGTGGGCAGCGGCTGCTGCTGCTCCAATCGCGCATTTCCATGTTAGTGCCTGTAAGGCTCTGTATTGAGGTGAAATAGGAAGTGGATACAGCAGCAGCAGCAGCAGCAGCAACAGCAGTGAGCGTGTTTTTTGGGGAGCAAAGCGGAGAAGAACAGAAATGGCGTCTTTATTCGAGTCGGGTTGGCTGGTAAGCAAAAGCTTTTTTCTTTTCTGTTTGTTGATGATGGTGTTTTGGGGGGTACTTGTGGTATGAAAGGTTTTCTTTTTCTTCTGTTCAGGCTTTCTTGGGTCTCGCTCTTCGCATTGGTTTTCTTGGAAATGGGGAAAACGATTTGTGGGTTGTTCTTTCTTCTCGTTGTCTGCCGGAGCTTTCTTCTGTCAATGGCGGTTTTGCGATCATGGGCAGCGTTTGAGAGCCCTTGTGGCTCGTGAATCCCAGCTTGTCTCATTTTGTCCCAGTTTCATTGTCTCTTCATCCCAGAGACATTGAACATATCTGGTTACTGGCTGGATTGGATTTTTTAGGGAGTTCTTTCTTTGGCAAAGCTTGCTGTCTGCAACTCCTAGGCTACTGAGAGTGTCCCTCCCAGTCTTGACTGTGGATCTCTGAACCCACCAACCCTAATGTGGAATTCCATAATGCTATGGTGCAATGCTTCAAATGCTGCAGTTTGTGAAGACCAGTACACATTCTCAAATGTGAGTGGTATTTGGAACTGCAAAGGGTAGAGAGAGAGGGTACCTGCAACAACCAAGCTGACAAGAAGCTTGTACTTCTTCTGTAAGGGAATTGAAATGAAACTGGATCTTGATACCCAAATTCCCAGTAGCTTACCTAGATACAGAGGTATCGTCTCCCTTTAGGCCAAGGTTTAGGACATGTTGTGCCTTCAGAGGTATTGAAGTTCTTGCTACTATCTAGCCGCAGACAGACAGTAAAAATGGCAGGATATTACAATTTTGGATGCTGCCATACATGTATGTCCTCATATGTTGGTGCTGCTTCTTGCCAAAGAATCGCCTGGAACCTTCATGTCAAAAGGTTAGACTGATGATACTAATACCATTGGCATTGAGAATCAATTTATAAGAAGATCAGAGTGTAATCCACCATGTAATCTAGTTTCAGTCAGGAAGGTTTTAGCTGTGATAAAATGCTGATTGTGCTTATCAATTCTTTTTGGAGACAACTGTTGGTTGGTTGGTTGTCTTTGGAACTAGTAAATGGAGTATTGTTGTTCAGAAGTGATGATGATGTCTCCTACCTAATGCTTGTAGATAACAGAGGTTTCATGCCATTTTTGCCCTTGCAAATGGAGTGTCAGATATAGTTTTTTTCTTGCAGGATGTGATAAAAGATTATAATGATGTTGGGTGCTTGGCTTGGCTGCTGGGGTGCAGTATTTGATAAATAACTTCAGCGATTTTCAGTTGGCTTCATTGGGCAGCTTCATCATTCATGAAGGTGTATTCTTCCTTTCAGGCCTTCCGTACCTCATGATGGAGTGTTGGGGACTTCAGAAGTACAAGATCCAGGTAAAAAAAAAAGCCGTTGCTCCTGATTCTTTTCTTGAAATGCAATGCTTAAGCAGAGTAAATCATGACAGTGATGAGCCCTTCTTCTTCATCAACATGGAAAGTCTACACTGGCAAGCACTTTTAACACAGATGTTTTAGCCCATTGCAACCAATCAGGTAAGGAAATTGTTGTGATCACGAAGTGGGTCAGTGGGATCCCAATGATAGAACTAAGTCCTGAAGACCTAGATTCTGCTTACTTTTGGTTTTTGATTTTGACCTAAACCCTACAACAGCCCCCTCCCTTCAACTGAATGCGCAAGATCCAGAGGTTTGCAAGGAGCACAGTAGGAATGCCTTTGTAGATAGGACCTCTTTCTTTTCAAGAGCCTGTCCTCAATCAAGCCAGCCTTGTAATCTTTCTTGGTCAAATTCAGACCTTTCCCTTTTGACAAAGCAGACTGTTTTGGTTGTGAGATTGTTGCATATGAGTTTAATCTCTCACTTTCTTGATCATCTGCGGCAACAGAGTTCTTGTGAAATATTGTAGACCTTTCCCTTCCATGGTCATCTCTAAAATTGGTTTTTGCTGGAATGTGTAGAGAAAGATGAACACACCTGCCGCACAGGAAAAATGTGTATTATGGCTACTGCTCTATCACAGTTGTGTGAATCTTCCCCTTATGGTTGTGTCCTACCCTGTGTTCAAGTACATGGGATTCACCAGCCAACTGCCCTTGCCATCTTGGTAAGTCTACTATTCTGGTGTGCAGTTTGATACAAGGCTTCCAAGGGAAGCATGAGAAATTATAACACTTTAAAGTCATAGCAAATTATTACAGTGTTTTTGTGAAGACTGATGATGGGGGGAAAAGGACACTTGCAGGAAGGTGATGTCATTTCAGATTTTGTCATACTTCATCTTGGAGGATTTCATCTTCTATTGGGGTCACCGCTTCCTGCACACTAAGTGGCTCTACAAGCATGTTCACAGTGTTCACCATGAGTGTGTACCCTCTTTTCTCATATCTCTTATAAATCAATTGCCTTGTTGAACGTGCTTGTAAATTTCAGTTTTTGCTGGAGGATACCAGTGACTTGAAGACAGTTTACTAGTATGAGCTCTTAGCTGCTACCTGTAGCATACTTTTAGTTGTACCAATGAGGCATATTGTAGATTTCTGCAGTTCAGCAGTGATGACCACAAAAAAGAAAAACCCCTGTGGAGCTTATGTGACCCATGTCTGAGTGACTTCTTGGTTTTGGTGGGATGATGCATGTCAGGTATGCAACACCATTTGGTTTGACCTCAGAGTATGCTCACCCCCTTGAGATTCTGTTTCTGGGATTTGCCACCATCTTTGGACCAGCGATAACTGGTCCTCATTTACTCACCCTCTGGATTTGGATGAGTGTGAGGGTGCTGGAGACTGTTGAAGCTCACTGTGGTTATGACTTCCCATGGAGCCTTTCCAGAGTTCTTCCCATCTATGGAGGGTCTGTCAGCTGCTTCTGACAACCTCTTAATTGTTTTGTTGGGTGGGGGGGGGGTTGTGTACATTGCATTCTTGATTTGAGCAGTTTAAGTATTTGATTTGTCTGAAGCTTTGAAAAGAAGAAAAAGGCTTCTCTAATTGCAAAACTGCATCCTCAGATATTGATAATATCAGCTATTTTCTGTGCAACTTTGCTTTGAAACAGTGCGGATTTTCATGACTATCATCATAGACTGCTTTACACCAAGTCAGGGAACTATTCATCTACTTTCACCTACATGGACTGGTAAGAAGTGTCTCCCCTTCTTGCATCTGGTAGTGCAGAAGGAAAGGTGTTCTCCAATTTTCTGTTCTACATGCCTGTCCTTCTTCACAACTAAATGTCTTGTTTATTTCTGCAAGTTAATCAATATGTTGAGCAACATGTGTTTTTTGCTGCAATTGAAGACTATAATGAGAGAATTCAGTTCGGTGTGTTCTGCAAGCCCTTTTTTGCTCATACCCATTTGTGTCTGGTGCTTCTAAGACCCAGAAAGTTTGCATCTTTACTAAGTTTGCTTCTTTACATTGAATGCAAACTTAGTGTGTAAGCACTGTTGGTTCTTTGCAGATTTGTTACTAGATGTTGACCGTGTGATTGTCTCTTGGTTTATGAACAGGATATTTGGGACAGATAAGGGGTACAGAAAACTCAAGGCTTTGAAGAGCGACTAGTATCACACTGATAGTATTCGACCAGAGGTGGATACTACTCTTGTCAAGGCAGAGTGAAACAAGATTTTCTAAGAGAGTAAATTGATTCTGTGTTTGTCTGAATTTGGTGGTGGAGAAGTGATGAAAATTTGGACGGAAAACTGAAAGGGCTTTTCCCTCTCTGCAATTTGCCAGGCAGTCTGTCATGCTTGTGTCTTGTTTTGTACATCAGACGGTTTGAAAAAAGCTTGGAAATGGGGTTTCATCCTTGGCTTTTGTAGCATGCATTTGAATCTCTAGAGGAGTTGGGGGGACCTACTAATTGAGCAAGATTTCTGGAGATGGAAATGCCTGTCGTATCTGTGTAGTTTTAGCTGAGGACTTTTCAGATGAACTGGTTCACACACCAATAAAATTTAACTGTTTGTTGACCTTGTCACATTTTTTGCTTTGGGTTTCTGATTCTTGGGAAAATGCTCATGACATTTCTCATGTCCGCTCTAGCTTCTGGTGCATTCTTTTGTCAGACAACAATCTATGGAAAAACTGGAGCAGCATGAAGATTCCAATTGTCAGTGATTTGTGACAAATTGTCCAGTTCATGGTATGTCCTCTCCTAAAATCAATGGAGTTGGTTCTCCAACGAAAATTGCTCCTCGGTTTTATTTTTTTCCCCATTTTCTTTGTTCTTTTCAAAGATGATATAAAGCCTTTGAGTAACACAGGCTCAATCACTCCACCATATTGACATCAATGCAAGATGTGGTTCATTGCAGGACACATGCATGTTTTTATCAATGGAAACCTTGGGAGTTTGACATCACATTTTATATCTTGTGTAGTTTCTCAAGACCATGAGAGTTGGTTTTGGAAGCAAGTTCCTATCCCTCTCTACTTGCACATATACCTACCTGTCTGAAATTACTGAATTTGTGAACTGTCAACTCAAGAGTGGACCAAAAACACACACCCCAATGCACCGACTTCAAACGACGGTATGACAATATTGTGAGTGTGGTGTGAGACATAAGGTTGCGGTGTGACCATTTGAACAGGGCATTTAGTGTAGGGTACACTAAATGCCTGTGGAGTGAGGCATTCCTGAATTGAGTGCCCGCTTGAGACTGAGGTTTAGGGTTTGCATTACCTGGTGTAAAGACCTATGAGAATTTTTTTTTGGGGACTTTAAAATAAAAAAAACCTGTTGGGTATAACAGGGAAATTGAAAAAAGGATGTGGGCATTTCAAAAAGCTTGCCTTTTGTGGACTGTATGCTTCAGATTGTATCCTCCAAATACACTAAGAAATTTCTTGTAGGTCTTTACAACAATGGTTAATTGCACAATAGCTTTTATAACAATGTCTATAGTCTATTGCATATCTTTGATAGTTATTAGTATCTGAGTGCATGGATTGTTTTCAAACTTATAAAAACATGGTGGCATGTAATTTTTGTGTGGACATGATAGGGAACAACCCATAATTGAAAGGTCTTGTCCAATGTTGGGCGGTTCTCGAATCCTACTCAATTGTTGCTTTGGTTCTCAGACTAATTCTCATAGTGAGAACCAGTCAACATGGTTGATTGTGAAAACTAGATGGAGAACCAACCTCAGGTTTTCACATGAATGAGAGTTGGTTGTGAGAACCAGTTCTTTTTATTTTTTATTTTGGAGAACTAGACAAGTTTTCTCATAGAATTTGCATTCGGTTCTCAGTAGTTTCAAGTTTAGGGTTCCTAAACAGTTGTTGCCACCTAGGGAGGTAGAGGTGTTATTTAGGGTTAGGGATAAAGAAAGTGTATAAAAATGAAGCCTAGGCTTCATTTTTGGTCATAGTAATTATTTTTTTTGGTCTTCAAGTGCTCTTGTTATGTTCATTTCATGCTTGTTTGGTTGGTGTCCTTGGTTTGTGTTGTCATTGCTAGATCTTAATTTTTAGTTTTTAGTTTTTTATTTCAGATTGCTCCTTTTACGTTGCTCTTCTCACGCTATTCTTCACATTGTTGCTCCTGACATTGTTCCTTTCGTGTTGTTCTTTTCATGCCACCATTCTTCACACGTTGTTGCTCTTCTCTCATTGTTATTCTTCTCGCACTACAACTCTCACACTACTCCTCTCATGTTGTAGCTCTCACATCATTCCTTTCACGCTATAACTCCTCTCTTGCCACCATTCCTTTCATGCTACTACTCCTCTCACGTTGCTATTCTTATTCTTTCGTTCTTTTCACATTGTCGTTCCCCTCGCGTTGTTCTTTTCACACGGTTGCACATTTCGGGTGCTTATTAGCCTATCTTCTATTACTCTTATTGTGCTGTTGTTGTTACTCCTTTCACACTACTACTCTATTTTGTTTAGTTAGTATGGTACTTCTCCTGCCCTTGCCATGTGCAGGTTAGAGTTCAAAGCTTCGACACCAATTCAAACACCAAAGGTAAATTCCTTTGCATAATTTCCATTTCTTTTTTCCTTTTATGGTTGTTGATTCATTTTTTGTTATTGTTACTACACTTGCGTTTTTGCTCATCTGTCTTTTTCGCTATTCATCAAAGCAATAATTCTTAATCACAAATCAAAATAATAATGGAACAATCTTTTGAAAACAAAAATACATGTGATGTGTTTATGCATGAAACAAGGATATAAGATGAAAATTTGTTAGAATTTGAAAAAATGGGCAATCTTCAAATAGAAGGACATAAGAATCCATGAATGAATGAAAATAATTTTAAAAAGTTACATGCACAAAGAACATTTTGGAGAAGAAATAACATAAATGCATTGTGTTGGGCATTTTATTGCGTTAATGATGACAAAGAAGTTAATGTAATAACTTCTCAAATTATGTGTTGTATTCTTTGCCACAATAATCCAATATTGAATGTAAATCCAAAAACGCAAGCTAAGAAAGGATTAATCATATATACTAATCATACAACTAATGGCATAATTACATTGAAAAAACATGTCAATTAAGATCATTTTAATATTTTAAAAAAATTTGAAGAAAAATTTAATTGTCTTTGAGGGAAGATGAAGAAAAACCTTTCAAAAATAGATTAAATGTTTCTTCTAATTCCATATCTAATTTTTTTGATGCAAAAAAACCTTTTAAAAAAGGTGATGTGCAACAAAAACAAATTTTGGAAATTTTTTCTTTTAATTGTCAAAAACCATCTTCCTCTATAATTTGTAGAAAATAGTTGGTTAAAAAGATTTAGTATGCATTTGTGTCCCATAATTTTTTTTCCTTTCAAATTTTTTTTTGTTAATGAAATATTACTTAGATTGTTAGAAAAAACTAAACAATTATATGTTTTACTAGTTTTAGTAGAATGTCATTCTACAACTGCAAGCTTTGATCTATGGATGTCAAAAGTTAAACATGATATTTTGCATTGGTGATGAATTTTTTAAGAGATGATTGGTAACCAAAACACATCACCCTTGGTCTTTTTGAGTCAACAAACACTATTGGACAAACTTTGGCTAAAAAGATTATAGAATTGTTGGACAATTATGCATTGAGAAAAAAAAAATATTGCTTATGTCAAGGATGAGGAATCTAATATGAACATTATGACTATAGCCCTAAAATCAATTATAAGTTGTGATATGTTCAGTTTGGAGGAAAGTTTTTAAGGCACTTGTTTTGGGCATGCATTTTCTAAAGTTTACCAATATGCTACAATAGAAGAAAAAGTTTGCAAAGACTTACGATATGTGTCAATCAAATCTATTCAAGGAAATTTGCAAAAATGCATGACTTAACCAAAAAAATCTAAAAAAGGTAGGGAAGAATGGGAAAAGGCATGTGTAAATTTAGGTTTTCCCCTTTGAAAATTGAATACTCCAATGAAAACAAGATAAATTGTTTTTTTAGACTTTTTTATGTGCACCTAATTTTTACTTTGCATAACATTTTCTTCACTTTTTTCAACTATTATTGTGCATAATCTAACATTTTCTTTTATTGTTGTAGATTTGCTAACAAAGTTTCCTTTTATAGGAAGCTTTGCAATTCAAAGAAACAATTATTTTATGTTACAATAGGCATAATTATGTGAGAATGAATGCGACAATATCACCTCCTTTGACATGGCACATTTGTCACATCATTGTTGATTTTCTTAACCCCGTTGTGTCTACTTGTATTTTGAATTAGTCTAAGGGTTATTGGGTGTTAAGGGATGCATTAAATTTTTCCATATTCATGAGTCTAAAACTCATGAATGAAACTGATTATGTAACCTTTGACAACTTAATGGAAGAAGATGGAAATTTTGTTTATGAATTGTCATGTTTGGCCTCCAACATAAAGAGGGAAATTATTCAAGTTTTAGATTCTTTTCTTTCCTTCTTAAAAAAAAATGAGGAAACATAGCCCCATAATATGCTTTCTTTAATGTTGGACCTTAGGTTTTAAATGTTTTGTTTTATGTCTTCACTTATTGGTCATGAACAAGGTAAAATAATTGTTGAAAAATATGACAAAAATTCTTTATTTTTTATGTTTTTAAAATGTTATTATCATTTGCATCCAGTAGTTGAATCTAAAAGGGGTGTTGTTGATCAAAGGGTTTAAAAGGACATGAGTTTGGATATCTTTGAGATGACAACCAACACAAATGAACCAACAATGGAATTTGTCAATAAAGAGTTTTTGATTTTCAGGCGTTATCAAGTGGATGTTAAAGACATCAAATGTCCATTAGTGGAAAACCATGAGAGCATGTTTCTTATAATTGGTTTTTATGCTAAACAAATCTTAGGAATATTTGGATCTCAAATTGAGATAGAAAGAATATTTTCATTAGTTGGAATTCTTATTAGTTTAAAAAAATGTTGTTTATGATTAGAAAATTTGGATAAATTGATTTTTGTGAACAAAAATTGGCCCAATGAATCTAGGATAGGTTGTAAATCCCTTTCTAGTTTGGGAGATTGTATTGAGAGTGATCTTAATTTAGAAAAAGAGATGGAAGAGTTTGAAAGAGCTTTTGAAAGGGTTGAAGTTGTGGTGTTATAAGTTTTGAATATTTTTTTTTCAAATTTCCATGTATTTAAAAGTAGTTTTAAATTTTTTTTAAATTTTTAATAAATAAATTATTATTAAATTAAATATTAATTTCCAAAAAGAGAACCGGGTTGTGAGAACCGGACGAGAGAAACCAATTATTATCATATATTTGAGAACCGGGTGAACTTGGGAAAAATAAAAATCTTGAGAACCTGGTCTGTTCTCACCGGCCCAAATATACATATATTAGAGAACCGATCAGGTTCTCATAACATAATGTAAGAACCGGAACTAGTCAGTTCTCACAAAAAAAAAAGTGAGAACCGCCCAATACTGGTCTTGTCCACTAGGTGGGGTGTTCTTTGCAAGGGGTATTAACCCAGGCCAAAAATTGGCGACAAACTCTTTTGAACTTGTTGCTGTCTGCACATACTTTTCTCAAGGCCTGAGAGATGATAAATCCTTTCCTTTGTTTTTTTTTTATTGGCCCTCCCTGCCTCTTCTCTCAGGCCAGGGAGAAACTATGTGTAGGGTAAAGCTTTAGCTTGAGACTGTGGGTTAGCACACTTGGCCAGTTATTGGTTTTTTTTCATAACTGCTGTATTAGGTGATTTTTTTAATAAAAATAATAGAGTGCTGGTTAGGTTATCAATACTTAGAGTAATAACCATCAGCTATGCACAAGGGTAGGATAATAACCGGTTTAATTTTTTTAAAATTTTGAATTCTGTAGTTCTGTTCTTTATATCATAAACATGCTTCGAATATTAGGATTGATAACTTAGCTGGATGATAAACCGGGTCATCCAGGCAGGTTATTAAAACTTGAAAATTCAATTTATTGAGGTGGTTAGTAACCTAACTGGTGGTTACCAGAGAAATCAACAACTGACTGGTCGGTTATCAATACCCGGGCTGATAACCTGCCAAGACTCGTAAAGCATGTGCTTATATTTTTGTTTTTCCATTTCGCAGGAATGGCCAGTTTCTCTTCCAAATGGCCCAGTTCTCTCTCTCTCTCTCTCTCTCTCTCTCTCTCTCATTTTAATGAGCCAATTCTCCTGCAAAATCATGTTGTGTTCACATGGACCAGAATAGCCATGTGCTAGGCCAGAGTCATTGGTGGACTAAGCTGCTTTGTTTGCATGGCTGAAATTTGGCAGTTCAGTGTTGGGCTTGACTTATTACTGTTGAATTCGGGGGGGGGAGGGCGTCATGTGGACAAGGATGAATGAGACTAATAGGCTTAGCACATGGGCATTCCTATCTTTGGCACCATAAGAATGTGCCACTTGGGCTATGCCCATTTCATCATGCCCAATTCATGTAATTCTCATTGACCCAACTATAAGAAGGCAAAAAACATTGTGATTGTAAGATGTTGAAAAACTAAGTGTTTTTTTAATAAATAAATAAATAAATAAATAGTTTTTAGGGGGGTCCATCTACATTAAATTTTTATGGTGCCCCCTACACTCATTTTATCCAAACCTCAGCAAAAGAAGAGGGTTTATTTCATTCCACAAGTTTCTTAGACCTGCCCATTCCACCTATGTCCAGATAGAAATGTTTTTTTGGCAATATGCCCCAAAACACATCTGACCAGTTAGGATGGACCTTTAGTTAAAGTACTTTGAAGGCTCCATTTAATTTTGGGCATGGAAGAATTTTTATTTTTATTTTTTTCTGCCCAATTCCTTTCTTAAAACAACATTTTTTAAGGAAAAAAGGATCTGTACCCATCAAATGAAAATGAGCCCATTAGAAAAGAAATAGGGATAAGCTTTGCCTGAAATTCAAGTGCAAAGTTGTGTCCATTCAGTTACCATTGTGGTTGTAGTTAAATCATCTCTAATTACCATCCTCACATCTAGTAGGCTACCTTCAAGTGTTCTTTGTGTAAAATGACAATGTGCTCTTATTAATAACCATTAACATAGAAATGAAAATTACATTTGAGGATGGCCATAATGTTTTTTGGGACAAAATTTGTCATTTTCTTGAAAAAATAATGGGGAAAATAGTGGATTTTTTTGTTTTTGTCTAGTGTAAATTGGACTAATTTGGTTGAACTTGTGAAAAAAAAATCACCAAATTTTCAATAACAAAATATTTTTTCAAAAGGAAAACCCTGGATTGCCATCCTCCTTGCATAAATAACGGATGTACTTCCTAATGGCTACAAGGAGGATGGTTGACCTGGTGCATCACGACATGATGTGATCATCCATAGATTCCATCCACAATATGAGTTATTATTATTATTATTTATTATTTTAATGTTGATAGTGTGGGTTTGGATTGGGTGGTGTGTCATCATGACGAAGAAAGTTACGCATCATATGTGTAAAGATACATACAACTTGATACCTAATGCCTCTAGGATCATGGGCGAGCAAGCCAGAGTTCTTTGGTCAAAAAATGTCATGAACATAGTAATGCAAATGCCTTATGTTTATTTTCATTGTTTTCTTTTCTCCACGAGGTACATGCCATATCTCTAACCATGCACAATTTGGTACTATTCTTAATTTTTGGACATCATCCAAATTTTAGGTTGAGAGATTATTAACTTAACCACCTATTGTGATTGAATGATGCATTTTCAGCCCATAGCATTGTTTCCTCGGGTCAAAAGCTGAACACAAATAACCCTCACAAGAATGGCAACCAAGGGTTCGTTTGTTGGTACATATGTATATATGTTTTAATCAAAATGTTTGTGGTTGTTTCTTTGTGTGATTTTTAATCTCTAATGCACAGATATATTCAAATGCCATTTATCACCAAATGTGACCTTCAAAATTTATATTCTCCTCAAACATACGAGGTCCTATATTGTCCTCGCAAGCCATCACAATTTGCTCTTAAACTTGGGGACGGTTAACAAAATTTGAAGATGTTGGGATACCAGGTGGGCATAAAAAATTTCTCCCCAACTAGGGACTTGATAATTTCTTGCAAAACCCAAGTAAGAAGAGTTAGTATACTTAGAAGGATGAAATACTTTTCTCCCCAACTTGGGACTTGATAATTTGTTGCAAAACCCAAGTAAGAAGAGTTAGTAATTAGAAGGATGAAATACTTTTCTCCCCAACTTGGGACTTGATAATTTCTTGCAAAACCCAAGCAAGAAGAGTTAGTAATTAGAAGGATGAAATACTTTCCTCCCCAACTTGGAACTTTTATAATTTTTTGCAAAACCAAGTAAGAATTGGTACTTAGAAGGATGAAATACTTTCCATTTGTGAGACTTAATGTGGGTGGTCTTTCTTCCTCCTCCTTCTCCTCTTTGACAATTTCCATAGTAAGAAGAGCCTCATTATCATCATCATATATTGGCTCAGATTCTACAAACAAGTGGGGGCAATTTCTTCTTGTGGTTGTGAGGAAAGACAGCACTTAAGTTGTGTTAAAAGTTATGTCCAAGAAGGGTGCACACCGGAGGACCACAAAACATGAAACGAGGTTAGTAAACACATCACCGACTGTACAAAAAACAATGACCCCACATGAGTCTTTTTTTGAGACCGTGTGATTTTTGTGGTCCTAATGCACACCCGGAGATATTAATAGACGAATGACCATGTGTAGACCACCAAATACAATAGCGCTCCAATAGCAGCAAAGTGACAAAATACGAGCTAGAGGCAAATGGCCGGCCGAGATCATATTCCGTCTCACACATGTATTTATATTAAAAAGTGGGGAGTCTTTTAGTATGGGCAATTCTCGCCCTAAAAGTATGCGAACTTCCCTTGCCTGCATCACCCTCAAATAAATGATTGTTGTCATTTTGCTGTTGGCTACGGGCCCACTTTACTATCTAGACCTTTGCCGGGATTGATTTTAAGGAAAAAAAAGTGGGCGAGTGAAGTGAGTTTGGGGATCGTGTATGAAAAATGAAGAATGTTCATTGAGATTTTATGAATGGCTTGTAATTAGGTTTTAAATGAATGTTCCTCTCAACTTCATCTGTGAATTTGTGAGGTTTTCATCTAAAAAATATCTATGGTCCAAATATAGGATGACAACAAACACTCCACCATCATCTATGGTTTGGATATAAGGACTATTACAAACAATCCACCATAATTTGACAATACAAAGGGACCATAAAAACAAAATGGCTACTAATCCCTTCTATAACGGCTTCTCGTGGACAATTGTGTGCACAAGATCAAAAGTTCCACTTCATTGTCATCCACACAACTTATAACAAGGTGGTGTGTCACACCGTGGCCTTGCCATTTACATTAAAAAAATATCTTAAAGCAAAAGAAGAATTACGAAAACTCAAATATAATTTTCAAAAATCCTCTAAAAAAAACCAAAACTTCTTTAAGCTATTATAACTCTATAACTAATCTCAAGTTTCAACACAAGCCAAAATATCATTTTTCAAAAATACTCATATAAAGATAGACCTATTACCCCGGGGCCAAATCCGTTAAGCTAATATACTCCATAATGAATCTAAACACAATATCCTTGCCTTGGTAGGCAATGGCTACAAATTTGATGCTTGCAAACCCACACTCCCAAAAAGTGAGAATTAGGCTTGAGGTTTCCATCAAAGAAAACATAACTATTATTGAATGTTTTTGAATTAGGTGTCTAAATACACTTTAGGACTATGCAATTAGGCTACCTTCATAGGAAAGAAAGCAATGGGATACCATCGATTTAGGTTTGAAAAATAACATCCAACCAAATAGGATGGGTAAATAAAGTAGAGTAGTGACCAAGTGATGAACCAAGGGTGAGTGAATTGTATAATAAGCACAAAATTGTGAAATGTAGGAAAAGTAGTTTGAATGATGTTATTGAATGTGGATTATGGAAGTGTGAAATTTAGGGAAAATAATTTGAGTGATTTTAGAATGTGGATTATGGAAGTGTGAAATTTAGGGAAAATAATTTGCATGACATTTTAGAATGCGGATTATGGTCTATGGAAGGTGGGCAAATTTAGGAAGAATTAGTTCAGATGATATTTTTGAATGTGGATAATGGAAATTTGTGAAATTTCGGAAAAATAATGTGGATGTTATCTTAATATTTGGATCATGGAAATTGTGAAATTTGGGGAAAATAATTTGGATGATATTTTAAAATATGGATTATGGAAGTGTGAAATGTAGCAACAATAATTTGGATAATATTATTGAATATGGATTATGGAAATGTGAAATTTAGGAGCAATAAGGAGATACAAAGAGTTAGGGTACAGTAGACAGACCATAATTCAACAGTTTTTTTTTTTTTTCCAATTTCTTGATTATTATCACAAAATTTTTTTTGGGGGGGGTGGGGAGCCCAAAAAATGAGCCGAATTTACACTAGAAAAAACAAAAATTTCCCAATTTTTTGGCCAAAAAAAAGGAGAAAAAGAAGTGGGCAAAAATTGTGGCTCACAGACAGTGAGAGTTTTCTCTTCACAACAGAGCACTAATATATCTGCCCGCTGCCCGAAAAGTAAAAATCTAGTCCTCTCCCACTCTGCGTCGCCGCTGGCCACATGAATTCGGTGGTGCTGCTGAAATGGGCGGCGTTAAGGGAGGGAAGAGAGTTGATGTGTGGCTGTGAAAAGTTACTGCCGATTTACTCCTAAGTACTGATCGAGTTACCTTCGACCAATAGAGTGAAAGAGTAGGTACAGTAGCAGTAAGTAACTCAGGAGAGTTTGAGTCGATCTGGTGTCGGATCTAACGCGATCTGCCCGAATTCTTTCCTGTCTTCCTATTGGCTATAATCTGCCCTGTCCGTTGGTATGAACTCTTTCCGAGCCTATCCCAAACCTAAATCGTGCAGCTTCGGCATGCCCGCGCTTTCTCCGTGCGCAAAGCCTGTGGAAGACGACGAGGAACAGGAAATGGGTTTGATGGTCGCGCAGGCGTAGCAGCAGTGGATGCAGCAGCAATCTCACGTATGTCTTAGTAAGGACGTTTCCCTGTCTGTAACATGTGGTGAGGAAGACGAAGAGGACGACAAGAGGCTGCTATTGAAACCGAAAACTCCAGAAACAGTGCAGATTTGAGAGACATCGAAGACGAAGAAGAAGAAGAAGAAAGGGCTTTGTTTGTTTCTTGCGTATGTTATCGTTGTTGTTCTTGTCTGTTTTTCTTTTGTTGCAGTGGGTAGGGTTTTTTTTTTGTTAGCTTCTTCTTCTCGTGAGCTTTTTGGGGACGGTGTGTTGTTGTGGTAGAGAGTGTTGAGCGTTGTTGGGCGTATGGGCTATTCTTCTCGTGGAAGAGCTAAGGAGTGGTATGCGTGTTGTTTTTATTGTTTGTTCTTCTTTGACTGCGCCTTTCGTGTGGTTTTCTCTCTCGTTATCCAGAGGTTGTTGTTCGCTGCTGTAGTTGACAACCATTTGAGGAATAGTGGAGGAGCGGAAGGTGGCGATAGTTTGGTATCGAAGGAGGCAAGACAAACGAAGAAACTTTGGCAAGGCTTCGACTTCATCTGAGGACGACGTGGTTTGGGTCGTCACTCACAAGCGGCGGCTGTTCGGTTACGAGGAAGCTGTAAGGAGTTTGTGGAAGGGAAACCATCTGGAGATTCTTTTGTTTGCTGGAGATCGAGAGAGAAAGCAGAGGGAGCAATCTTTTGGGAGAGAAAGCAAGCAAGCATCATCTGCTGCTTTGCTTTGCTTTGCTT